>Ga0325403_1001339_pt1 | contig 20281 bp, 7 predicted proteins | sample PopdelMetagenome_19_FD_205665 | JGI IMG/M metagenome (GOLD analysis project Ga0325403, IMG submission 205665) | Populus deltoides microbial communities from Bellville, Georgia, United States - Xylem-PdKOR-R4 | ecosystem: Host-associated > Plants > Phyllosphere > Stem > Wood/Secondary xylem... | reverse complement strand
AATTCTTATAATATCTCCAAATACAGAATAGATAAGAGGTGAGATTTCATACATCAAATAGGTGGCAGAAAGACTCAATTATTTAAATTGACATATAGTAAGGGACCCCCAGTACTGTCGTTTACAGGCAAGCTAGAAAAATCTTATTTACTTTTTCTTGAATTTTGTATTACACAAACACGATAAAAACTTTATCTTTTATGGATTCCTTTTATCCTATGTATATAAAAAGTCTCTGCTAATTATTATTAATTGCTGTTTTCCTTCTGGAGACAATTATTAGCTGCTAATCTGGCATTTCCCACGAAGATTTTTTTTTTATTGGCGTTTCCCACGACGAATTTATCTACCTTGCAGTATCTTGGTAGTTTGACTAGTTAAATTATTATGATTTAGACAACAATATTTGTTTATATAATCTTGTGGATAACAAAATTATATTACTATATATTAAAAAAAAAACCTAGCCTTGTGAGTTGTTGACAAAGATTTACCTGGAAAAGATGTAGTTTTAATTTCCAAGTCAATAATCCAGATACATTATCATGGAAGCCATCAATTCCATAAATCATATTCATAGAAGTACTCTTGCTAGGATATCAAAATAATAATCTCTAGAAGAGGTGGTTTCGTACTAAGAGTTTGGGATTAAAAAGTTTATTTTCTTTGTACGTAATTTCAGATTTAAGTCTTATAGTTGCTAATATTGATAGCAACTATAAGTTTATTTGGTCATGAACTTTAGGGCCCGTAGAGATTAGTCGAGGTACACGTAGGCTGACCCTAACACCTAATATGAATAAAAAAAATATAATAATAATAATAATTGCTAGATCTCAATTATTATTAAGTGTAGTTAATTGTAAAATTAAATATAGTTTTTTTTTTTACGTTCCAATTCATTATATTAATTAATTAAGACTAATTTATTTTCACAAGCAATAAAAAAACACTTCTTAAATCAGCTTAATTTTATCTTTTTTATTTAAGTAAAATATATGTTTATGTTATATTATATAGCTTGATTAAGTTTTTTTTTATCAAACAATGAGAAACACGTCTCAAATCAGCTTATACTTTCAAATAAAATTCTTCTAATTTGAATAAAAAAAAATATAGAATGCACCGTCATGATAATTACAATAATATCTTAGAACTTATTCTTTATTTACAATTTATTTATTTATTTTTGGGTAGAATAGTATGATAATTAATTAATGGTATGTAGGGCGGTGGCCCTACAAATCTAGCCAACATAGGCACTACCGTTACAAGTGATGACAGCAAAGCAGGGGCATAATTATTGGTTAGTTCCCAAGGAAAGAACAGTCCTTGTTCGGAATTATAATTACAGCAAAATGTAACGGATCCGCTGACTTTTTTAGATATTGTATAAGTCAAACATGGCATTGGGTAAAAATGATACCAGCTAGTATATCATCTTAAGTGCAAAAAATCTGAATTTTTTTATTTAAAATTAATTATTTTTATATATTTTAAATTGTTTTGATGTGTTAATATAGAAAAATATTTTTTAAAATAAAAAATATTATTTTAGTTCATTTTCAAACGAAAAATATTTTAAAAAATAACAATTATCACACTCTTGAATACCTTTTAAATATTTTACTATACGGTACATGTATCTATTTATTAGATTGAAACAAAAATCTATTATGATAGATTTGAATTTATTAAAAAAATATAATTATTATTTTTTATTTTTTTCAAAGAAAATAAAAAAAACTAAGTTAATATGCTTAAAAAATAAAATATTATATTGTTGTTGTTGATATGCTTTGATTAGCCTACATTAATCAAAATATTGTTATATTTAGCTTTAACTTTGATTTTAATCTAAATTGAAAATATAATATAATATAAAGATAAAATTATGAATAAATCAATTAATATTTTATAATTCAGTTTATAATTTATTTATTAAAATAACCACAATTCATAAACATCATCGCAAAACAATTAAGAATGGACCCATATTGGAGATTTAAGATTTTGACATTGCATGTCATAATTAGCTGATTAATTTTGCCGGAATTAACTTGTAAAATAGCTAGAAACTCAAGAACCGATGGATTTTATTTTGAATTAGAAAGAGAGAAAAGTCAAAGAGTCATAGACTTCTCCATTGATTTTTTTTCTTCCTTTCTTCTTCCTCGCCTCACCTACTCCGTACCCTTCATCTCCCATTGAATACCAAAAAGGTTATAGACATTGCCTCTTTTTCTTCGTAATTCTCTCTCAAGGTACGGTCGATTAATCTCAGAATATTTTCGTCGTACTTGCTCAATTTGTCAAATATTTAAATCATTTAAAATTTACAATTTGCAACAGCCAGTCTTTAATGTATTCTTTAATTTAATTTTATTTTATTTTTGCTGGTGGCATTTCTATTCCTAGATAGAAATTATAATTTGCTCGGTCTTTGTTCTGTGGCTACTATTTTCGACGTGACAAATAGGATAAGTCATTGACTTGCAAGCCCATTAAATGACAAATTTATTTATTTTTTTTCCACAACTTGAAAGCTTAAGAGGGTGTTTGTTTTTGAGGTGGAGGTGGAGTTTTGTATGTGGAACCCATCAAAAAAGCTAAGAAAAACAATAAAAAGTAGTTTTTGTGGTTGAGTTTTGTGCATAAATGAATTGTACCTAACCTCAAACTCAACCACAAAAGCTAAAACAAACACACTGTTACGTATACTTCAATAGCTTTTCTAGAAATACTTTCACATCAAACTTGGGTTTTTTTTTTAACAAAAATATTGTCAACATAATATTTTATTTTCTCTACTATTCTCTCTGTCGCACCCGACATCGTGGCGGCCTTAAAAATAATTATTTAATGGAAAAGAACGGATTTCTGGCATCCTATTCTTTAATGGGGAATGGTCTTGTTTAAGGAGTCGCCACCTAGTATTATGGTCACTAGGAACCCTAACTGGTCAACAGAGATTCTATGGTTCGGGACTGGTTACGTAAAAGGGAAGATATTATCACCCCTTAAACGTTCTGCCTGAGGTAGACTGCATTGCTGGTTTTGCCTTAAATTGCTAAATGTTTATTAGTTTAGGCTATGATAATTTTGCGTGTAATATTCATGACTCTGGCGTCAGTAAATATTTAACTATGGATATTTCCAACTCTGGCGTTGGTAAATATCACGTGGCTATAAAAACAAAATAAATTTAAATCAGTTTTTTTTAATTCCTGACTCTGGCGTCAGTGAATAAACAAATCAAATAAATTTATTTTTTAAGCATACACATTTTTTATGTAACTAAATAAAAGTAAAATACAATAAAATAAAATAAATTTACATCAGTATCTTTATTCCTGGCTCTGGCGTCAGTGAATAAACCAATAAATTTACTTTATTTTATTTTATTTTTGCATGCATATTTTTTATTTTTATGTAATTAAATAAAATACAATAAAATAAATTTGAATCAGTATTTTTATTCTGACTCTGGCGTCAATGAATAAAAATAACAAATTCATATTTATTTTTTTTATTTATACATACACACATCTTTTTTTTTTGTTTTTTTATTTGTTTTTCTATTTTTCTATTTTTTTGGGTTGGGCCCACCTCAGCCCATATGGGCTGGGCAAAGCAAGCAAGAAGCACGCGTGGAATGGCTCCACGCGTGCATGCATAGTGCGAAGGTAATTAATTTACCTTCGCACTGTGCAACATTACATTCAAAATGAATGTATAAAAAATCAAAAGCAAAAAATGGCTTACCTGTTCTCTGGAGACGGTGGGGATAGTGACAGTGCAGTGGCGCCTCTCGTCTGCCTACGACCTTTCCCTTTGCTTCTTTTTGCTTCTGTGCCCGTATGCTTTATTCTTTTAGCTGCTCTTGAGATGATGATGAAGGTGTCGGCTTTCTGTTATTGGTTTGGGTGTTTTTTTTTGTGCAGGGATGTCTGCAGAGATGAAGGCTATGGTGATGACAATTCTCTATGTATGCTGTATTTCTTTCCTCTCATTCTCTCTGTGTATTATTTCTTTGCTCTGGGTTTTTTGCTCTGTTTTCTCTGCTTTTTTTCTCTGTTTTTTTTTGGGTTAATTTTTCGGTCTTTGCTCTGTTTTTGGGTTCCTTTTTTCGCCTCTGGTGTGCTTACGTTCTCTGCCTTGGCTCCTTCAATGATTTTCGCTTTTTTTTTTCGCATAGACTGGGATCAGTATTTATAGGGTAAGAGTCCTTTCGCTTGTGAGAAACCAAGTTTCAATCAAACTCATTCTCTTTTTTGAAGTTTAAATTTGATTAAGAATCAAATTTGAAAGCGGATAATTATCATTATCTTAAAGATAAGAATTATCTCGAAGATAAAGATTATCTTGAAGATAGAGATTATCTTGAAGATATAGATAAAATGATAAAAGCACATTGTAGTCCTTAATTTTCACGGAAGTTGACAAATCACACTTTTCATCGAAATAAATCTCTGATCTTTTAATTTTTCATTTTAAACCCTGTAAAAATTAAATTAAAAGTCAAAGGGCCAAAATTGGGTTATGACAGTTGCCCCCTCTTTACAATGCTTACGGTGCAAATGCATTAGAAAATTTATTTTCTTTTGACTTTGTATAGTAAGTTTTGTAAAGAAGAATAATTGTGAAAGCCCTTCCTCTTTTCCTCCTTTTTTTTTTCTTCTCTTTTTTTTTATTGATTTTTTTGCTTATTTTTTAAATAGTCTAATTATTCCAGGCGACCTGCCTGATAAAGAATAAAATGCGAAAAGGGTTTCGCAAGTGGTCTAATTGTTCCAGGCGACATGCCCGATGATTGAAAAATACGAGGATTTTTTTTTTGTGATGGTATATTGTAATGGGAGTACACAGTTAAATCACCTTGACATTTAGTTTTTTTAAATCTAATTTTAATGTGAAAATGTAATTGTAATTATTTCAAACTAATATTTTTGATTAGAAATAATAACATAAATGAAAGGTGTTTATTTTGAACTGCCGGTTGGTTTTCCCAAGATCTAACTCCTAAGTCCAAGTAAGAGAAATCTACGTAGTCTTGTTTGTTTTTGCGTTTCAAAAACGCTTTTGAAGAAATTTAAATTTTTTTATTTTTTTATTTTTTTTTTCTTTAAATTAATATTTTTTTAGTGTTTTCAGACCATTTTGATGTCCTAATATCAAAAATGATTTTTCAAAAATAAAAAAAACTATTTTAATGCATTTTCGAGAGAAAAGTACTTTGAAAATCAATCATTAGTACACTCTGGAAATGCTAAGAGCACTGGTTGGTATATCTCCTAGCTCTTTGCCTCCATTTTAAGGACTTACTCTTTATAAATTTTACTTGTTTATTGAATAAAGAGTTTTTTTGATGAATAATACTTGTTTATATTGTTTTGTTTTCAATAGATAGATGTATTTGGTAAACCATTTTTTGAATATAATGAACAAATATGGAAAAAGGAGAAACACAAAAGAGAAATTTTTGGACTCTAAAATACTTTGTTGGCAAATTCCTCAATTTGAAGCCGAACACCTCTTGGAGTTGAGCAACAATCTCCATGCAAACATCAGCATAGAAAAATTCTGATAAATTGGGCAATTGGCAATTAACATATAAAATGAAATGAAAAGGCGAAATAACATAACAGTAATTTTGTTTTTTTGTTTTGTTTTGAAATAACATAAATTTGAATGTTGAGGTTCTTAACCATGACATATAATTAATGTCATGGTTCAAAAATACAACATTGATTAAAATTTTATTGTGGTTCAAAAATACGACATCAATTAAATTTCAATACTATTAACAAGGATGAATTGGTCATTCAATTTATAATAGTCAGTTAAATCGATCGACCGGTTGACATTGAAAAACAAAGGTAAGCTACTGTGTAAAAATAAAATTTTTGAGATTTTAATTGGAATTTTTTTTTAGTATACAAGTTGGACAAAGATATACATTTTTTCTTATAAAACATATTTGGAAGATAAAGTTTATAAAATCATAGTTTTTGTGTGTGAATTGATCGACTGGTGAAGCTAGAGGATTGATAATGAGGCTACTCCCCTTCCCAGCAACAAATTTTTCCATCATCTAAATTTGAAAAAAAAAATGTTTTTGTATGAGATTTATTATTTAATTTTTTTAATCTAACATTTAATATAGTTAATAATTAAGAGTTAGAAATTTTAAATTTTTAAAAAACTTTGGGCAAAGCTTCCCCTATATAGACACTATACCTAAAGTTTTATCTCGCTTAAAAAAACCACAATAACTAAACTCAACAAATTCTCACATTTCATGATCACAAGTGGCCCCATGATTACAAATAAAAAAAACATATATACATGCAAAATGAATCTCAAATATTTAAATAATACAACATTCAAGTAATTGAAATCTCAAACATATAAACATAACTCATATATCTATCTACGTCTAGGTCATTTAGTGGATGATTCAGGCTTATCAATAGCACGACTGGGTCCAGCTTTTGCACTTACCTGAGTGACTTTGTTCTCTGCCACGACATCATCAAGAGTTAACCTATCCCTAAAGGTTTCAAGTTTAGTGCATCAATCATTGACCATTGGGATGCATAGAAGTAACTTTGGTTTTCTTTGTCAATATTACGAAGCACAGATTCGGCCTCTCGGCTCTCCCGTATCATGAAGCCAACCTAATTTTAATAAATCATTAATGTTAAATTAAAAGATCAATACATAAAACCCAACATTTTACATATATTAATTATAATCAAGCCTTCCTGGTATACGTCTATGACTAAGTGTCCAATCATGAGAAACAACAAAACTATACCCATAAACATCTTCAAATTCAGGAACAAGAGGTATGAATTTATCATCAATATCATTATTAACATCCTCATTAATATTTACTGTCATATTCGGGTCTAACGTATCATCATCTTCATTGTCACTAGGTTCAGAATAGTCAAATCTATGTTGATCAACAAATAGATTGTCAAATATAGTATCATTTATCATTTGCAGCAAATCATTTGCAATAAATTGTTTTTATCTTTACTAATTGATTTTAAAAGACCAGCATAAGTTGGGACAAATATAAATTTTGGTCGATTATTCACATACAATATCATCATATTTAAACCACTTTGGATGAAAGAATCAATCATTATTTTAAAACCGTTATCACACACAATTGGTACAGTATAACATTGATGTTCACTAATTTGAAACCTTAAAGTTATTTTAACATCAATATCATTATAATTCTACCCTAGTCCATGAAAAATAATTGCTTTTTTTTTTTTGTATATGACATGCATAAAATACCATTTAATAGCAAACTACTCCTGTCATTGTAAGTGATACTACTGTTCACATTAGGAAAAATAGTGTCATCGTGATGACTTAACATAAATATGTTATAACAGAATCTATAAAAAAATAAAATTGAATTCTGGTCAATTGGACGTAATTTTAACTAAATTATACTACCCATACCCTAAATAGAAAAATTTACAACAAATTTAATCAAATTCCTAAAATTCAATGTAAAAGCAAACTTCATCAAAATTAAACATAATTCATGATACAAAATTTAATGGATATTTTCATGATGAATTGAATTAAATCAAACTCAAATTCATAGCAAGTTAAAATAATTCAAAGAAAATATCAAATTCATCAACTGATCAACAATTCAATGCAACATGTAATTCGTCATAATTCTACCACATTCATGCTCTTTTGCAAGGCATTATCAAGCATAGTTAATTACATTATTAGCTTATCCAAATAATCCACACAAAATCCCTAATTCGACAACTTATTCAAAATTAAACGGGACATATAATTAATTGAAATAATTAATTCATAATTAATTCAACCTATTTTTATGTTCAACCATATCAAATCAACCTTAATTGATGGTATTTTAAACTAATTTATCATTAATGCAACAAACCCTAAATTCACTATAAACCCTAAATTCAACTTAAACAATCATTTCATTTCATTTTAACCAAACCAAACACAAATTTATAACAATGTAGTATATTTACCTTGCTTGTAGGAATAGAAAAAAGGCTGAGGATTTGCTGGCAGAGGCGATAGTGGCGGTGGCAACGGCGATAACAATGGATTTTTAACAAAAAACAAACATCAAAGAATACTTAGAGACTAGAATGTGTTTGATTTTTAAGTGTTTTAAAGGGAAAAACAAGTGTTTAGTGAGTTTCTTAGAGATATATGAGCCGAAGGTGTTAATATATAGAGAGGAGTTGTTGTGTCTGTGTTCTTCGATTAGGAGATGAGTTTAAATTTAATGACATGTCGTGCTTTAGAAGCACAATAATATAAAAGTGTGTTATTTCATTATATCTTTTTTAAATGATGTTATTCTACAAAACTTTTAACTTACTATGCTAATTGTTTTTTGAAAAAAAAAACTCACTTTATTGGATTAAATCTTAAACCATAAAAAAAAATTGATTTAAGATTATAACCATACAATTAATGACATCCACACTTCCTTCAAGTTGATCAGAAATGAACCCTTGAGAAACTTCATTATTCAATAAACAAGGCAAAATCTTTATCACAATAATCACAAATAGATAAGGTATGTATATAATTCTCTAATTATCAATTTGAATAATCAAATATTAAATATAATGTACATAATCTTAGAAATTTATGATTTTTATATTTAAATAATTATTAACTAAAATATATCTTAATCCATGGCAAACATTTTAAGATATAGGAATCTTGAAAATAATTTGATGATAAAAACTATGTGATGTAGTCGGGTTTGAGATAACAAGTGATGTTGAATAGTTAAGATTGGATCTATTATGACTAGATGATGATTTGCCCTAGACAGATTATGTGGATGGTCTAGCAAATGCATTTATGGGCCAATGAGATAGATTTAGACCCAAAACAAGGTTTGGTCGCACCGTACCAGAATGATGGCTAAAAAAGGATATAACTTTTTATCCAACCATCGGATTGAGATGTTTCCTTTTTAGTAGCCACTACATCGCTACACAGACCATCGGATCTTTAGATATAAAAAATCTCGTCTATACCTCTAAATTGGTTGTTTTGTTATTTTCTTTATTATTTTTGGATTTCATGCATTTTTTTGGATTTTATGGTTATTTCCTTTATATTTTATAGATTCTTATTTTTGTTTCCTTGTTACAATAGTGTTTATGACATATTTAAGGTTTGGTAAACTCCTAATGAAACATACATCATCAGTTTTACTTCTTGAGAGAATAAACCTGTGAATTTTAAGGTTCATATCTACCACACCTTTTGTTTATCAAATATTTTTGTTATGTGTTTGTAACTGTTTTTAAATTCCATATGTATCACTATTTTACTCTTATTTCCCTCAATTCTCTTACGTAAGTTTTTGATGAAATAAAACATACAATTATAGGGTTGAGAGATGATTAGTTTTCTAAGTAGACTCCTTATATTATATATACATCATATATGTCGTACGTGAGTGCACGTCACAGCGAATGTGTCCACTCTCTTGCTTTGAGTAATCGGTATAATAGGAGAGACAAAGAGTTCTTGTGTTTTATTAGTGGAAAGAGGGAATGAGTGTCGCCACATTGAATTTTGGTCACTAGAAACCCTAACTGATCTAAGAGATCTGACACTAGGACTGGTTGCGTAAAGGAAGGTATTAGCACTCGAAATATGTCCTACCTAAGGTAAGCTACATTGTTTAATTGTCTAATAAAAGTTGAGGTTTTATTGTGCTTTCTTATTATTGGTTTGTTTAAGGTTTAAGAAAAGTTTTACTAGGTAAGAAGATTCTTATCTTATCGGGAAAAACCTAACCATTCTAATGTAAAAAAAAAGAAGAAAAACTAACTTTTATTTAATATTAGGAATACGTCTTAAGTATAAATTCGTAATCCTAGATATTAAAAAAAAATAAAATAATTCTTTTGATATTTTTGAAATATTGGCCTAGTTCTCATGGCTTTAATAAACTAGTTATTAAAGTAAAAAATGCATGTTAATACATAAATTTTGAATTTTTTTGCTATATGACAATATGATATGAAAATTTCTATATTTGAGAGACTTGACTGTATGTAATGAAAACAAGTTTTTTTTTTGTTTTTTTTTGTGTAATGTTTTGCAATGTTTGGGAGAAAATTGTGTTTTTTAATACAAGATTTGTATTTTTACAATATAAAAATACTAAAAATACAAACCAATATTAATCAAAATTGAGAACAATACGCGAGAAAATCACAAATTATTTTAAAGGATTTTTGGAATCCTTTTGAAAAAAATTTTAATTAATATATAATATAATATTATTATATTATAATAAATTAGAATGGGTCTGACCCAATTATATGGGTTGAGCCCATCCTAGCTGCGTCGAAATCAGCCTAGAATAAATTAGGTTAAGATTAACCCAAAGGTGTTGGGCCAACATCGGCTCGAGACAAGGATTGGGCCGGTGTCGGCCCAATAAATTTTCTCCTTTTAGACTGGGATTAACCCGACCAAATTATTTTAGTCTGGTTCAAAACTAGTCTAGCCTTGTGAACAATGGAGAACTCTCCGCTGTTCACATGCAATATGAATAGTGGAGAGTGAATTAATTCACTCTCTATTGTTCGCTTTGCAGAACAGTAGAGATGACAAAGCAAAAGAAGAAGGATGAGGAGAAGGGCGAGGGAAAGCTAACTGGGTGGTGTCTTGTGACGGTGGTGGCGAAATGTGGCTGCAGATAGTGGCGTTGCGGTAGTTCCTCCCATTTTCCCTTATGCTTCTCTTTGTTTCTTCATCCTTATGTTTTTTATTTTTATTTCTCTCCTTCTTTCCCTTTCGGTTTTCACCTGTTATTTCTTTCTTTTCTTCACTTCTGTTTCTCTCGTTCTTTTGTCCTGTCGTTCTTTGTTCTTTATTTATTTTTCACCTTTTAAATCCCCTTCTGTTTCTTTGTCTTTCATCCCCTTCTCTCTATTTTTTTTCTCGTCTTTCTTTCCTCCCTAGTCTTCTCTATTTTCTCAGTTTTTCAACTCTCAAAATCCCTCTTTTCTCTTCATTTGTTTTTCGTTTGTTCGTTCTCTCCTTCTCCTAAAAATGTCATTCCCATCACTTTTTTTTCTCTTGTTCCAATCGTGGCGTAGGGGGAGCGAGAGCTACCTTACCCCTGTCTAGTCATGGGGACTGGGTAAGGTGCCTGAGGCGGCCTCTATACAGCTGCTCGCAAAGCATGGCTCTCCTCGCATTTTATTATGGTGGTAGGCTATAAAGGGGTGTGGGTTGTGTCAAGATATGAGCAAGTGGGAGGGGGGGAGAGAGAGAGAGAGAGACTGCAAAATAAACCTTTCTTCCCCTTCTCTATCTTCGTCTAGGGAAGAAAAAGTTACACAGTGCCATCAAAACAACATTATTTTCAGCTTTGTATTTTTTTTTTATTAATAACAATGAATGAAACGACATCATTTTGTACAAAATGTGCTATTTCATTTAAATGAAAATTGCACCAAAGAAATCACTTTCCAAATTAGTCCTTAATTATTTATTTATTCAATCAAGTCCTCAATTGCAATTTTGATTTAAGAATCAATTCAATTGCATCCATGTCAAATTCAAATGTCGGACTTGATGTTGACTGCCTTTTTTTATTTTGGTCTTTAGTCTCAGATTTATGCAATTTAGCCCCAATTGACCATCAAACTTTCAAATTTCTTTAATTTAGCCCCTGATTCTCGTCAATTGGGTCCCTAGAGTTTAACGCCCTTTACATAATGGTCATTGGCTGTGGATTTCTTTAATTTAGCCCTTAATTGGCCCAAAAACTTTGAATTTCTTGCAATTTTACCCCTGATTTCAACCAATTGACTTAGTAAAAATTAAATTTGGTATTTTAAAATTCCAATCTTCTCAAAATAAGCTCAAATTGAGCTCCTAAACTTAATTTTTCACTAATTAAACCCCTAATAAAATTAATTTAACCCACTTAAAGTATAATTAAGTCTTTACATTAATTAAATCCTTAAATTGGACTCAAATTAATTCTCAAACATAATTAAACTTTAATTTGGCCTATGATTAAATCAAATTGACCTATTAAATATTTAATTATACCCTTGGACTTAATTTCTATACAAATTCATCCAATAGTCATTTAATTTGACCTTGAATCTGCATTGTTTCTTCAGTCTTGGGTGTAATGGGATACAATTACACTTTTAATTCCTTCTGAAATTACAGCTTGATTTTCCCATGTTTGAGATCCTTCACGGCTTGCTTTCTTAGCGTTGTCAATCTTTATTTTATTTCTTCATTTTTGTTTTGGAAGAAAAAAAGTGAATTTAGATAATAACCTAAAAATAAATTGTAACATTTGTCGCATATGTGAGGCATCATGACGATTGCGTCCCCTCTTGTATTTTTATATAATCGGGAAATGTGGTAGATAAGGATTTCTTGTCTTTTCAATAAAGAGAGGGAATGAGAGTCACCACCAACTTTGTTTTGTCACTAAAACCCTAGTTGGTCTCAGAGATTGGGCATGAGAACTAGTTGCATAAAGTGAAGCTATTAGCACCCCAAATACACCCTACCTAAGGTATGCTATATTGTTTAATTGTCTGATATATGCTAAGATATTGTCGCGTTTTTTAATTGTTTTTCTGTTTAAGATTTAAGAAAAGTCCTCTTCAATAAGAAGATTCTTATCTTATCGGGTAAAACTTAATTGTTCTAATGTTGCTAAAGAAGAACTAACTTTTTAATATTGAGGATACGTTTTACGTATAAGTTCGTAATCTCATATATTAAAAAAAAATATTTTTTTGGTATTTTTTGAAAAATTAGTATAGTTCTCATGACTTTAATAAACAGGTTATTAAAGCAAAAAAATGCATGCTAAAACGTATTTTTAAAATTTTTTTTGTTATATGAAAATATGATATGAAAATTTCTTACAAGCTTTAAGAGACTTGACCATATGAACGAAAAAAAGATATTATTTTGTTTTTCTATATAATTGTTTTGCAACATTTCAAAGAAAACTGAGTATTTTAATAAAATATTTGTATTTTTACAGTATAAGTACACAAACCAATATTAAGCAAAATTAATAGAAAAATACGCGGGAAAATCATAAATTTTGAAAGGATGTTTTTTGGAATTTTTCAATATATAATATTATATCATATAATGTTATTAATATATAATGGGATGGGTTGGCCTAAATATATGGGTTGATCCCATCCTTGTTGGGCCAAACTCGGCCTAGAAGAAGTGGGGCCAACATCGGCCCAGAAGAGTGTTGGGTGGGTGTCGACCCAAAGATATTTTTCTTTTATGTTTTTTGGATTGGCTTGGACTCGACCCAACTATTTTGGTTTGAGACAAAGTTGTCCAGCCCGCTAAACAGTGAAGAAGCTCTCCACTATTCAATTACAAAACAATGGAGCAACCGGAGGAGGAGGAGGAAGAGGAGGAGAGGGGAGGTTAACCTGGGGGTGGTGATGTTGTTGTTGACGATGGCTCACGAGGCCGGAGTCTGGGCAAGTTGGGGGGGCAAGAGAGAGAGGCGTTTGCAGGGGAAATTTCTTCTTCTATACCTGCCTTGCGCATCCAGGGGAAGAAGAAGAAGCACAATACTTTTAAAATGGCACTGTTCTGCGTTTTTTTTTAATTTATGTGAACACTATATGAAATGGCGTCCTTTTGCACAAAACACATTACTTCATTTAAAAGGAAATGGCGCCAAAAACATATCAAATTCCAAATGAATCCTTAAATTTTGATTTGTTCAATCAAGGTCTTAAATGCAATTTTGATCTTAAGAATCAATTCAATTGCATCCCTGTCAAATTCAAATGCCAGCCCTGAAGTTGGCCGCCTTTTTCACTTTGAACCTTGGTTTTGAATTTGTGTATTTTGACCCTCAATTGATCAATAAACTTTCAATTTATTCAATTTAGCCCCTGATTCAGTCAATTTCAGTCCCTCTATTTACACGCCTTTTCCAATTTGATCCTTGGTTTTAGATTTCTTCAATCAAGTTCCTAATTGGCCATCAAACTTTAATATTTATACAATTAAGCCCCTGTTGTAACCTAATCAACTCTTAAAAATTAGAATTTGACCCCTAAATTTTAATTTCTTCCAATTAAACCCCAAATGACTTCAAATTAATTTTTCTTGCAATTAAACCATTGATAAATTCAATTAAACCTTTAATAAAATTTAATTAAGTCCATAAACATTTAATTTTGGACGTTTCTTCTTTAAATTGAATTTTCTTTTTCAACGTGACTTTTATTAGTAAAAAAATATAGTGTCAAATTTCAATATTTATATTTTTGAACCTCCTCAACTAATTTTTGGTCATTTTCTGGGCACTCTCACATTTTCTTCTCAATACTATTATTTTTTGGTTTTCTTCTGAATGTATTTTTTTACTTTTTTATATTTTCTAATTTTTTTGTGGGGATCCAAAAATGGATATGAACAACAATGTGTGCAATTTTTAAATTGACCAATAGGATTTTAGCATTAATATTTATTTAATCATTCAAGAGCCCATTATCTTATTCATGTGGGCCATAATTTATAATTTTTTTAATTTGGCTTTGAATTTGTGTATTTTGACCTTCAACTGATCAATAAACTTTCAATTTATTCAATTTAGCTCCTGATTCAGTCAATTTCAGTCATCTATTTACTCGTCTTTTCTAGTTTGGTCTTTAATTTTGGATTTCTTCAATCAAGTCCCTAATTGGCCATCAAACTTTAATCTTTATGCAATCAAGTCCCTGTTTTGACAAAATCAACTCTTAAAAATTATAATTTGACCCTTAGACTTTAATTTCTTCCAATTAAAGCTCAAATTGACTTAAAAATTAATCTTTCTTACAATCAAACCCTCCATAAATTCAATTAAACCTTTAATAAAATTTAATTGAGTCCATAAACATTTGATTGTGGACGTTTCTTCTTCAAATTGAATTTTTTCTTTTCAACAGGGCTCTCATTAGTAAAAAAATATAGTGTCAAATTTCAATCTTTATATTTTTAAACCTTCTCAACTAATTTTTAATTATTTTATAGGCACTCTAGCATCTTCTTCTCAATACTATTATTTTTTGGTTTTCTTCTGAACATATTTTTTATACTTTTTTATATTTTCTCATTTTTTTTATGGAGACCCAAAAATGGGTAAGAACAGCAATATGTGCAATTATTAAATTGACCAATAGAGTTTTAGCATTAATATTTATTTAATCATTCAAGAGCCCATTATCTTATTCATGTGGGCCACAATTTATATTATTTTATTTGGCTTCCATGACCTTATATATATTCATTGTTTAATAAATATATCAACATAATTCACGTAGAGTAACACTAAAATCTTACCTACATTTATCACATCATACATCATAGTTACGTAAGAGAACTAATAAGAGTTATGGTAGTTGTACATCATCGATTCAACATGTCCCTTCCATATACTATAATATTAGTCCTTCATGTTGCATATAATTGGTCCAATTTCTATTATTGTTATACTAATTCAATCATGTATACGAAATTAGAGTGTCAAATACATAATTTTCATAAAGTCATGATATATTATTAATAATAATGTCCAATAACACCTATTATTTCAACATAACTGATAAATGTTTTTGGTGATGATTCTTTTGTTAATGTTCTTTTCATTAGTAAATCAACAATCATAAGACTGATGCTCATGAATTCAATTGACACTCGTTGTTTCTAAACTTTTTCTTTAACAATAAAGTATTTTAATTCTATATGTTTTGCAGTATGTTAATACTTTTTATTTTTAGAAAAAAGATAACCCTGAAATTATCATAATTGTCAATAACTTCAAGTTCTAAAATAAAATTCCATAACCAATTCAACTGACTTATGTCCTCAAAGCATGTCAAAAATTCAGCTTTTATAATGGATGCAACAATAATAGATTATTTCACACTCTCCCATAAGATTTCTCATCTAACTAAAGAACAAATATCACAATGTGAATTTTCTTATATCTACACATCAAAGAAAATTTGAATATGAATATTCAATCACCTTAAGATGATAAAATTTTCTATAAGCAAGCATATAATATTTTATTCCTTGAAAGTATCCCAATATTTTCAATAGAGTCGTCTAGTGATCCAAACCTAGATTAATAAGAATAAAGTTGATGTTTGAGTTGGTACAAGTTTGAACATACATCAAACTTCTAATAATTGAAGTATAAATATATTTTTTTTATTTATTTATATTCCAATTCATTCTTTATGCATTACATAAGACCAAATTTATCTCTTTTTTTAAAGTTGAATAACATTTATTGAGCATCTATTTAATCTAAATCTCCTTATAACTTGGAAAATTCCTATCCCAATAACATAAGTTTCCTCTTCCATTTCAAAGTTATTATAGAGAAATTATTGATCTCATGTAATAAACTAAGATAATTAATTGCAAGCAAGATTTCATTAATATAAAGAATAAAAAATGTAAACTTGCTCCCACTGACCTTGACATATATACACTGGTCAACAATATTTTTCTTAAATCTAAAGGAAATAATAGTATTATTAAAATTAAGATACCATTATCTAGAGGTTTATATATTGATTTCTTAAATTTACACATTATATGCTCCTTTCAATCAACTGAAAAGCACTTTAGTTGATTCATATAGACTTATTCTTTATTCTCATTTAAAAAGTCATTTTTCAAATCTATATAATGTAACTCTAAATTGTAATGAGTTGTCCAAGCCATGATAATTTTAAAGAAGTCTATTCTAAAGACTAGTGAAAAATTCTTTTTGTAGTCAATATCACATTTCTATGTAAAATCTTTGGTAACAAGTATGCCTTGTATTGTTCAATGTTTCCATTTGAGACTCGTTTGATCTTGAAAACCCATTTACATCCAACTCTTTTGCAACCTTCAATTATTTAACATGGCCTCAAACTTTACTTTGTTCTATAGATCTTAACTCATCTTTCATGGCTTCTACTTATTTATTAGAATTACCATTATTAATTCCATGTGAAAATAAAATTGAATCATTATCAATTCCTGAGTCAAATTCTAAATTATGTAGATATACAATATAATGATTCAAAATAATAGACTTTCTTTGTCATTGGGACCTTTTTAATACTATTTAGTGAAGCTCGTGTATTATAGGGTCATCAATAATATCTTTATATTGGGGTATATAATCATTCATTTGTTGTTTTGATAATTGTTAAACTTTTCAATAATTATACCTTAACTTCTTAAATTTTTAAATTGCATGGTATTTCACTCTCAATAACTTCATCATTTTTATTAAACCTAGCATTTATAATTTTAACAATTCTTGTGTTATGGTTAGAATATACCTTTTAGATTTTTCTAGATAACCAATAAAGAAATCACTAATTGTTCTTGAATTCAGTTTTCTTTTTATGTGTATTATAAATTATATTGGACAACCTCAAACATGCAGGTGTCTCAAACTAGATTTCCTACTAGTTAATAATTCATAATATATTTTTAGATTTGTCTTGCTAGGAACCTCATTTAACAAATAAAATGAATGAAATGAGTCTCTTAATTCTTAAATCTCATTTTCTTTTAAACAAGTCTTTATAAAATTATAATTCATTTAAAAAGAACTATATTCAAGAGATAATAAGTTGGTGATAAGCTTCACAAAGAAATTCTCATCTACATTCATTCTGAAGAATTTAAGTCTTATTGCAATGTTTGTCATTTTAATAACATGCTCATATATGGTAATAAGAGAACTATCAAACTTCATGGTGGTCGAAGTACCTATTATTGTCTCAACAAATGACATATCTATAATTTGGAAATGTTATTCCATAAATTTCATAAATTTCTTAGCACTTTTAATTTTTTTTTAAAAAAAGCATACTTGATGCTATTTACTATACTCATTCACATAAACATTAAACTCAATCTCTTTAATCATTTCCAAGTCTTATGGAAAACAAATTTCTTTAACACCATTAAGGTTAGTAATAGCAATATCTTTCTCAACTTCATATGTCAAATAAAAAACTAAAATACTTGGATGAAATTGGACTCGTTCACACTAATCTAAGAAATTTAGTACATTAAATATTAGAACAAATGAAGCAATGAAGAGAAATAGAAATAAATACTTCAAAGATTAATAAAATGCTCAAATATTAATACTCTAAGCCACAACTTACATATATAATACACATTCAGAAAATAATTCACATAATAATAAATGCATATCAATGATCTCGTTCGGTGATGCAACATTATAAAAAAAATAGTCATAATAATGCTAATAAAATTTGACTTAATCTGGTAATTGTATATTCATTAATTAGATGCATTATATATATATATATATATATATATATATATATATATTGATTACCAACCAATAAGTTCATTAATCATAAGAACAACTAATTAACCTTCGACTGCTTATAATAATAAATTTTAATTTATTCACAAATAAACAATCATCAAGCCATTTATAAATATCAAAATTCATAGGTAATTGAAAAGAAAAACATCATACAATTTCTTTTAAGAGTCTGATCACTTTGATGATTAACAAACCATTCATGATATAAATTCCAAATCATAAATATAATATTCTAACATGTAGCCATAATTTTTCATGCCCTTAACTCTAATTTTATTATACTTAAGAATATATAAACAATAATTATTTTCATGTTAGAGATAGACTAATGCTAATTATGTTAAGAATATAATGCTCCCTACTATTATGAGTGGAATCAAGATGGGTTTTGTATCAATGGTTTAGTTTGGATCCACATTAAAAAAAAAATGGAAACTTTATATCAAAAATGTTATTTGGTGTTGTGGCAAAGTCTTTAGTCTTTCATGAATTATAGTAGGCCCATTTCAACTTGGTTCATGTTACGAGCCTGGTAATAAGGCCACTTTACTAGTCCATAAAATTAAAATCAAATCAACAATTACGGGCTTGGGTGATTGGAATTCTTGTATAATCTTAGGCTGCAAAATTTAAAGTTCTGTTGACAATTACTTGCCAGCTACAACACTCTTGTGTGCTTTGGGTCTTCTTTTTTTAGTTTTTGGGTTGCGAGTATAATTACGGTTATTTTTTTAAATATTTTTCGTGTTGAAATATATTAAAATGATATTTTTTTATAAAAAATTTATTTTTTTATTAAAAAAATATTAGCAACGCTTGAGTATTTTTTTTATATTAAAAAAAATTTGATTCGACCCATAGCATGGTGCAAGTCAACTATCTAGTAGACTTATGGTTGTTGTAAATTTAAAGAAATTAGGATTGGGTTTCAAATTAAAAAAGAAAAAGAAGAAGAAAGGGGGAGTGGATTGTCAAGTTTTAACTCTTTTTAAAATAATTAATAAAAATCATTGTTTGTTATTTGACATGTTAGAAATATCAATAGAATTGCCAATATGATTTTTTATTTTTTTATTATGTCATTATTTTCATCAAAAATTATAAATGAAAACTTTTTAATGCAATTTTCATTGGCAAACAGTAATGAAATATTTTTCATTAATAATTTCATTGCTTTTCTAAAAAAAAAAAAACTTCTTGTAGTGTATATAAGTGAATTATGTAAAGATATTAAAAATACCATTTTCCATATAATTAGATTTTATACAGGAGTGCATGAGTAAAAGATACATGCATATAAATATAATCTGAATTTTATTTCTTAACTCGCTAGAATTCTTTTTTAACTTATCAAATTCATTTATTAAAAAAAAAAAAAACTCATAAATCTAGAACAAGTTGTCATAGCAAAAGTCAGTCTACCTCCGCTCAAATCACGAAAAGAACTGGATAGCAAGTTTGGTTTTGTAGCTTTGGTGACTAGTAATCAAATTTTGACTTTTTATATGTTATACTAATTTTGTGGTATGCGCTAAGCATAGTTGGATCAAAAAAACATTTGAACGAAAATGTAATATGTCAAACTTGTAATCAAGATTAAGAGTTTTATTGGATTTAATAATTTTATTTTTTATGTAATAATATTATAATAATAATAAATACTTGTAAAATTAAACACCAAAATATTACGATATTTATTTGAGACTGTGATAACTTCAAAGAAAATAAACTGCAACAAATTATATATACCAATTCAAAATCAACTAAATCTTTGAAGGATAAAATTGATTAAAAAAAAGAAGCAAAAAAGGATTTAATTGAAAGAAA
>Ga0325403_1001337_pt1 | contig 20284 bp, 15 predicted proteins | sample PopdelMetagenome_19_FD_205665 | JGI IMG/M metagenome (GOLD analysis project Ga0325403, IMG submission 205665) | Populus deltoides microbial communities from Bellville, Georgia, United States - Xylem-PdKOR-R4 | ecosystem: Host-associated > Plants > Phyllosphere > Stem > Wood/Secondary xylem... | reverse complement strand
TAACCCTAGGAAAGGTTAAAAGAGACTGATCAGAGAATGCTTAGGCTACCTTAAAATGCGTACCAACCCATTGAACATTACCCTTATAAAAGTCATCATAGCTATTAAAAGTAACGAGTTTGTTCGTTATCCTTCACCCATGAAATCTCCACCAATTACCCATACATCCAGGAAGTCTTGTTTGTTGCACAAAGACAAAAGACATGATATAAAGGATTGTTATATCTTGAAGAAAGAGATTGAAAGATTGATAACTAAAATCTACCTCAACCAATTTTTAAAGAGGGATTCTCACCATGAATAGAATAGAGAAGAGCTGGTCAATCTATGCCGACACCACCTGAAATCAATATGATCTTGGGTGGTACCTCTATAGAAGGTGATTCTAATAATAGGAAAAGAAAGTATAGGAAGTAGGCCCTCACAACTGTTCGTTTATTAAACCAATAGCTCGAGCCCATCGTCTTCACCCCTAGAGTTGAAAGGGGAATAACTTTCTTATGTGAAGATGCTCTAGTCATCACTACAGTTCTTTCCAACCATCAAGTACATCGAGTGTTAGTGGTTGATGGCAGTGTATTCATTATCCTCTCCAATTGAGTAATGACCTGGATGGGGATACACCTCTTAAGACTAACTCCAGTGAAGACTCTCCTTATTGGGATAGAAAGCTTGGGCATACCAATGTAGGGTGTCATAGAAATCTCAGTCACCAATGGCATTCCTCTTAAATATGTCTCCCTTCAGCAAACCTTTATGATTATTGACATGACATTGACCTATAACCCTATTTTGGGTAGACCACTCCTCCATCATATTAATGCAATCATCAACCCTAGGAACTTAGCACTAAAATTCCCAACTCAAAAGAGAGTGAATAAAGTGTGAGGGAATCAAGTAACTTCAAAAACATTATACCTCTACTTGCTTGAAGGGCAAAAATTTCCTGGTATTAAACCACCAAAGATCCTTGAAAAAAAATTAAAGGTTTGAACTGAAGTTGCTGAAGAATTGAGGGATGTCATTCTAGAAGAACATGAATATATCGTCATGAATATGGGCTCCACCCTAACACCAGCATAATACTAGTCATTGACAAAGCTCCTTTATATCCAAAGATTTATTTTTTCAACAAACACCTCTAACATGCCAAGAATTAGTCCAAAAGTTGTAATTCACCAATTAAAGGTTGATTAAAATGTTCATCTAGTCCACTAGAAGAAGAGGAATTTTAAGGTTAAAAGACATAAAACAATGACACAAGAGGTAGATAAACTTTTGGTTGCTAGTTTTATTAGAGACCTGATGTACCATATCTAGTTAACGAGTATGATGATGGTCAAGAAAAGCAACGATAAATGGCAAAAATGTGTGGACTTCACAAATCTGAACAAAGTTTGCCTAAAAGATAGTTATCATTTCTCCAAGATTGACTGTCTAGTTGATGCCACTACAGGTTTTAAATATTTAAGCTCCTTGAATATTAATTATGGGTATCATCAAATCTCCATGCAACTTGACGATAAGGAAAAAACAACCTTCATAACTAAAGGAGGAACTTATTGCTATAGAGAAATATCATTCGAACTGAAGAATGTTGGAGCTACTTACCAATGAATAGTTAATAAGATATTTAAGAATTGACTCGGGAGAAATATGGAGGGATATGTTAATGGTATGTTGGTAAAGAGCATGGCATTTGAGCAACACCTCCTAGACCTAGAAAAAGTTTTCTTCATATTAAGTCGTCACCAGATGAAACTTAATCCTTTCAAGTGTGTCTTTGCCATCAAAGAATAAACATTCTTAGGTTTTCTAGTTAGCTCCAAGGGAATCGAGCTAAATCCAGAAAAAATTCAAGTCATACTAATAGGACTCCTCCTTTAAATTTAAGTGGACTTTAAATTGTGAGAAGGCTTGAGAAGAGCTTAAAATTCATATTTCATTTCCCAAGATCTTATCTCAAGTAAGGGAGAATGAAAACCTCTTTTTTTACCTAGGGGTGACAAATTCAGCTTTGAGCTTTGTTTTGGTAAGAGAGGATAAATGAATACAACATCAAGTTTACTACTTCAGTCATATTCTTTATGATGACAAAACAATATAAACTATCTCTTGCTCTGGTAAGTGCCTTCAAGAAGTTGAAAACATACTTCCAAGCTTGCCAAGTTATAATCTTAACAAATCAACCTTTGTGATAGATTCTCTGCAAGTTAGAAATGTTTAGACACCAAGCTAGATAGACTATTAAATTAAGAGAGTATAGCCTTCAATATAAACCTAGAAGAGCTATAAAAGGTCAAGCCTTAAAATACTTATTGTTGAATGCTCTTTTAAAGGTCTTATAAAGACATCTAAATCCCCATCTTCAACCACAACTTCTTTTACTATACCGAAGGCCCTAGTAGAAAAACCGCTGATGATCCCTACTTGGAAATTTTATGTTAATGGCCCTTCCAATATTAATAGAAAAAGTTAGGATAATGTTTGTTAGTCTTAAATAACAAATAATTGAATATAAAGTTTGTTCTGAGTTCCCAACTACAAATAATATATTAGAGTATGAAGCTCTTTTAGCAGGATTACACCTTGTAACGCCTTGAATGCATACCCACTTCAAACTTATAGTGACTCCTAGTTAGTGGTTTGTCAATGCTAAAGAATGTATGAAGTTAGAGAGTTGACCTTTCAATAGTATCTTCAAAAGGTTCAACCTTATTTGAAAGATGGAGACAAGAACATTTCAATCACTTACATTCCAATGGAAGATAATCACCATGCATACCTTTCTTGGACCGAGTCATTGGACCATTTGGAACATGTAATGGGTCCTTGCTGGTGTTTCTATGCTGGTCCACATCATCCCCTCTCTTATCGAAAGGATTCGACCTCGAATCAAAATCTGTGTCAAACAACATAAGATCAGCAACATTAAAGGTAGCACTAACACCATACTCACTTGGAAGGTCAATTTATATGCGTTGTCATTGATTCTCTCTAAAACCTGAAATGGACCATCACCACAAGGCTGTAATTTTGATTTCCTTTGGTTAGGAAATCGTTCCTTACATATGTGCACCCAAACCCAATCACCAGGTTGGAAAACAACCAGTTTACGTCCCTTATTTGCTTTAGAAGCGTAAAGTCTGTTCTTTTTCTCTATTTGCAGTCGAACTCCCTCATAGAGTTGTCTCACCATCTTTGCCTTCTTTTCACCATCTAAACTTACCTTTTCTTCAAAAGGCAAAGGAATTAAGTCCATAGGAGTCAATGGATTAAAACCATAAACAATTTCAAATGGAGAAAAACCAGTGGTCGAATGCACAGTTCTATTATAAGAAAACTCAACAAAAGGCAAATATTCTTCCTAACTCTTTAAATTCTTTTGAATTATTGCATGCAAAAGTTGGGATAATGTTCTATTCACTACCTCAGTTTGTCCATCTGTATGAGGATGACATGTTGTCGAAAATAAGAGTTTAGTTCCTAACTTTCCCCATAAAGTCTTCCAAAAATAGCTAAGGAACTTAACATCACGATCTGACACTATACTCTTAGGAATGCCATGCAAACGTACAGTATCCCTAAAAAACAAGTCTGTGATATGACATCATCCGTTTTATTGCATGCAATGAAATGCGCCATTTTAAAAAACCTATCAACCATAACAAAAATAGAGTCTCTACCTTTCTTTGACCTAGGTAAACCTAAAACAAAGTCCATAGAGATATTTATCCAAGGTTCAGTAGGCACAGGTAATGGTGTATATAGTCCATGCGGTTGTACTCTAGATTTTGCCTTTCTACAAGCTATGCACTGTTCACAAATTCGTTGCACATCTCTTTTCATCTTTGGCTAATAATAATGCTCATGCAATACATCCAAAGTTTTTGCAACCCCAAAGTGACCTATTAAACTACCCCATGTGCTTCGCGAACAAGCAATTCACGCAAAGAACTAGCAGGAACACACAATCTATTCTCTTTGAACAAATAACCATCCATCAAATAATACTTACCAAAAGCTGAATGTCCACATGCATTATAAATCTCGGCAAAGTCAGAATCATTATCATACAATTCCTTCACATATTCAAAGCTAAACAATCTAGTATTCATTGTGTGTAAAAGAACATACCTGCGCGAAAGTGCATCAGCTACGATGTTCTCTTTGCCTTGCTTATACTTGATTATGTAAGGAAATATTTCAATGAATTCAACCCATTTTGCATGCCTCCTATTCAACTTACCTTGTCCTTTTAGATGTTTCAAGGACTCATGATCGGAATGGATTACGAACTCTTTTGACCACAAGTAATGTTGTCATGTCTCAAGTGCTCTTACCAATGCATAGAGTTCTTTGTCGTAAGTGGGATAATTCAAGGTCGCTCCACTTAACTTCTCACTAAAATATGCAATAGGTCTCCGATCCTGCATCAAAATAGCACCTATTCCCATTCCAGATGCATCACATTCTATTTCAAATGCTTTCGTAAAGTCAGATAAAGCCAAAACAGGTGCAGAACATAATTTATCTTTCCAAAGAACAAAACCAATTCTTGTTCCTTCCCCCATTTAAACCCAACTGACTTTTTAACAACTTCATTCAAGGGTGTAGCTATTGTATTGAAATCTTTCACAAAACGCCTATAAAAACTAGCTAAGCCATGAAAACTCCTTACCTCACTTACCGATTTGGGTGTAGGCCAATCCCGGATGGCCTTAACTTTCTCCTCATCCATCTCGATACCCTGTGCAGTTACAACATAACCAAGAAACACAATTTTCTCCATGCAAAAGGCATACTTTTTAAGATTAGCATACAATTTCTCACTACGCAACACACTAAGTACATTACGCAAATGATCAAGATGCTCAGTTAAGTTCTTGCTATAGATCAGAATGTCATCAAAATACATAACCACAAACTTACCGATGAATGCACGCAACACATGATTCATTAAACACATAAACGTACTAGGTGCATTTGTAAGTCCAAACGACATTACTAACCATTCATACAAACCATGCTTAGTCTTAAATCTTGTTTTCCACTCATCACCTTCTTTCATTCTAATTTGATGGTACCCACTTTTCAAGTCGATTTTAGAGAAAATACAGGATCCATGTAACTCATCTAACATGTCATCAAGCCTAGGAATGGGGTGTCTATACTTTACCGTTATGTTGTTGATGGCTCGGCAATCAACACACATCCTCCATGTTCCATCCTTCTTAGGCACAAGTAGCACACGGGCTCATACTCTCATGAATGTAGCCCTTTTCCATCAGCTCATCAACTTGCCTTTGAAGCTCTTTCGTCTCCTCGGGATTGCTTCTATAGGCTGGTCGGTTAGGAATTGAAGCTCCGGGTACGAAATCAATCTGATGCTCTATCCCCCTCAATGGTGGTAATCCGCTAGGAGTATCGTCGGGGAACACATCATCAAACTCCTGCAACAAAGCAATAGCAACACTAGGCATAATATGATCAAGATCATTAGTATTAAAGTAAGCCTCTTTGTACACAAGTAAAATCATTGGCTTGTTAGTGAAAAATGCAAATTTGATCTCACCCTCTCTAGCATAAAAATTGGGTTGTTTCTTTAGTTTTTCCACACAATTCTCATCACCCTTACTGACTTTCTTCACTCCTCTTGTCTTACCTCCACTCTCGGCCAGATTTGGGTGTTTTTGAGTTGTGGTCGAATGGTTTGATTTGTTTGGAGTGTTGGCTGAATATTTGTTTGTGTTTGGATGGGTGGCCGAATGGGTTGTAGTGGTTTGAGTTCTAGCCGAATCTGATGGTCTTCTCTCCCCTTGTTCCTCACCTTGATTTTCTCTCCCCATCACCTCATGCTCACTTTTTAGCTTTATTTGATCATCATACACCTGTTTGAGTGTAAGAGGTACAAGAGTGATGGTTTTACCATCTTTTACACTAGTATATCTATTTTTAACCCCATCATAAATTGCCTTCCTATCATATTGCCATGGTCTCCCCAATAAGATGTGACTTGCTTGCATTGGCACCACATCGCACAGAACTTCATCAACATATTTCCCAATCGAAAATGGAACCACAACCTGTATAGTCACTTTCACTTCACCACTATCATTCAGCCATTGCAATCTATATGGTTTAGCATGCTTAACAGTACACAAATTCAGTTTGCCAACAAGGGTGATACTACAAACATTAACACAACTTCCACTATCTATAATTAAACCACACACCTTGCTTTGTACATAACAATGCGTATGCAAGATGTTCTCCCTTTGTTGATTAATTTCATCTTTCTTTACCTAAACCTGAAGTGTTCGTCTTATAACCAAGGACTCCCCAACCGGTAATGCTAACTCATCCCCATCACTATCCTTCAATGGTGGCATGCCTTCATAATCAGATCTGTCACTTTCAGATTCCATAACACCATTATCTCTAATCATCATGATTCTCTTGTTTGGACAATCTGAAGCATAATGTCCATATCCTTGACACCTGTAACATTTAACATCACGGTTATGTTTAGGTTGAGTTTCAGATTTACCTTTGGCATTAGTAGGAACATCAACTTTAGCCTTTGGTGGTTCAATTCTAGAAGGAACAAAGGATCTTGGCCGGACAGTACCCTCTCTCTTTAGATTTGGCTTCCAAGATGATGAAGAGCCTGAATTAAACGCTGGTCAAGCATGTCCCTTCCGAAGTTATCTCTCCACCTTCATAGCCATGTGAACCATGTCCTCTAGCTCCACATAGTGTTGTAGCTCAACCACATTGGCAATGTCCCGATTCAACCCATTAAGAAATCTAGCCATGGTGGCTTCTCTATTCTCAACAACATTGGCCCGAATCATTGTTATCTCCATCTCTTTGTGATATTCATCTACTGTCTTATAACCTTGATTCAGACCTTGGAGCTTTAAATATAAGTCTCTGTAATAGTGGTTTGGCACAAATCGTCTCCTCATCAAGACTTTCATCTCCCTCTAAGTCTGAACGGGTCGCTCCTCATTCCTCCTAGATTACAATTTGATCCCACCAAATCAATGCATACTCCGTAAACTCAATTATCACCAATTTCACCTTTTTTTATATTTAGAATAGCTATGGCAATCAAAAATCCACTCGACCTTTTTCTCCCACTCCAAACAAGCCTTGGGATCATTTTTACCTTGAAAGTTAGGAATTTTCAGTTTAATGGTGTCCAAGTTCCCATCCATATCTTCATAAGTGCCCATGCCACGAAAATTCACATTCCTCCTAGTCCTGTTCGGTCCAAACCTAATTCCTTGGCTAGCAGATGCAAAATCATAGTCATCTTCACCCGCATCGGCGTTTTCATTAACAAACTCTTCAAAATCATATCTAACATTCCGTACGGCCATACGGACCGTATTTCCTCGGTGATCAACCCCACTATTCTATTGCTTTATTGAATTCACCTTATCTTTCAAATCCTTGCACCTTCTAGACAACAGCTTAAGTTCCTGGCCTATGGCTCGCAATTGGTCAGCGTTTTGTGTAGCTGATTCGTTGTTTTCAGACATTCTTTGAATCTGTAAAATTTCGTTAGTAGCATAAAATATATCCTCACACCTCCCGTGTATCATAAAAAAATCAAGGCTTTTCACTCTAATAAGCTCACTACGCCTTTTACCTCACAACTTGCTTTCTTTTGGTTCTTTAAGAACTGAAATCAACAAATCAAAGTCAGTAGCCTTTGCAGCGTACTCTAATTATAATTTTCAGACTCAAGAATCAATAAATATACTGAAAACAAAGCAAAACAAAACTAAGATTATGATTTTGCGAGTAGCAATGCAAATTCATACGAATTGTGGATGAAATGAAGACACGAAATAAAACAGAAGTGAATATTAGCAAAAATAGTTACTTGACTCCTAGATAACTCAAATATAATAGAAAAAAAAAGATTTGGACAAAACTAAATAGTAAGGATCACGTTTTGAAACTTGACTCAAATCTAACCTGTTACACAATTTTTACGTAACAGAATTGAAACCTAGACCAAACGATCTCGAAATGAACTCAAATTCAATATTTAGTATTATAATACTAATAAACAACAAAAATCAATTTATAGGTCATTCTTTTATGTCTAGGTACCCAAACCCCTAGTATGATCTGTTTGCGGCAGAATTGAACCCCCAATTAAAATCTCCAGAAGCCGATATCAAAATAAGCCCGAATTTAATATATGGTGCGATCTCATCCCCAATACATAGAATATGAAGTTTTAATTTATTCTAAGGTGTTTTGCTTATGGTTCACAAAGAGTAGTGTTTCTGAGGTAGAATTGAGCCTTGAATTAAAACCTCAAACAAACATTATCATAATAAGCCCAAATTTAACATATGATGCAATCTCACTCCCAATAGACTGAATATGAAGTTTCAATTGATTTTGAGGTGGTTTGCTTATGGTTCACCAAAAGTTGTGTTTTTGTGGCAAAAATTGAATGATCCTTCAAATTTCAACTAATCCTTATCTCTCTTTCTTTTTAATATATTGATATGATTAGAGACAGTAACAGGATGAAATATAACCTTTTTTTTTCTTAGATGACGCAGACACGAAGAACAAGAAGATGGACACAAACACTGAAAAACTTAAAGTAACACTACAAAAAACGAAAATAAAATAAGGATATATGACCTTGAAGCCTAGCTCTGATACCAATTGATGCAAACCTCGTGATCACATGGTGATGCACCCATAATCAAGATTGAGATATGATCCCGGAAAGCCGAAATAGGTCTGATAGGAGTGTGACACAATGGAAACCTGCCCCAAGGTACCAACATTATTGGATTGAGTAGAATGACGCCACGAAGCCAGTTAATCTTCGATGAGTCAGATTCAGTTCGTTCAAGAACTGAAGAATTCAAGAATCACTCTCACACGTTAAAACTGAAAAATTCAGAAGTAATTATCATCAAAGCTCCTGAAATTTTGGCTTACATGAGTTTAAATAGTTCTTGAAAAGTTAACCCTAATGAACCCCTTACGTGGACTTAAATGAGGTCCACTCAAAACTGACCCAAAACCCTAAACTGAAAAGTCCATAACTTAATCCAAACAAGTCTTGGATCATAACTGAAAACAAAGTATTAATTAAACCCAAACAAGCCTTGGGTTGTAGCTACCAAAATAAAACAAAGCCCATAATATTAAATCCATATTCTGTCATGAGAAGACGAGAAGGAAGTAAAATATTATAGAACTGATTCAAGGCTTATTTATAGCCTTCCATACAGTCCCTTAATCCTAGAAGCAAAAGGAAAAGGTTGCCACCCATATTGTTTCCAAGTTGTAGAAGGATTCTTTTGTTTCCTTTGCTATCCTCACCTCATGGCCCAAATAAGGTTGTGTTGGACCCCTCTTGCACATGGATAAGATGTACTAGGGTCTCCTCTTGATACTCTAATAGACCTTTCAATTCTGACTTGGTTGAAACATTCAAAACCAATGCATTCAATGCCTCTTTCAATACCTTTGTCTTGGACCGAGTCAATGGACCATTTGGAACATGTAATGGGTCCTTGCTGGTGTTTCTTGGCTGGTCCACATCAGAAAGTTACCTGGAACGGGAAAGCATGATTATGGTCGTCAGCTGTGGTGGAAGGTGGTGTTGCTGGCGGTTGTTGAACAGAGAATGGCTTGGACGGTGGTCGGCCCTTCTTCTTCTTCTCTGCATTTTTTCTTCTACTCTATTCTTCCTCTCGTTCTTTATTTTATTCCTTCTCCCTCTCTCTGGTCGTTCTTCTATTTCTGTGGTAGCAACTGTTGTTGCTCACGGTGCTGGTTGTGACGGTGGTGGCTGAATGTGGCTGCAGATGGTGGTTCCAGGCGGCGGCTTCTCCTCCTTTCTCCTTTATTTTTTCTTTTTCCTCTTCTTTTTGTTTATGTTTCTCTGTATATTCTTCAATTTCTAATGGTGATTGTGTGGTTATTAACGAAGGCTACTGGTGGTGGCAAGTTGGGGAGAGTTGAGGGTGGCCGGTGGTTTTTTTTTCTATGTTTTCCTCGCCCTCTGTTTCTGTTCTCCTGTTGCTCTTGCTTCTGCTGCTCCTTCTTTGGTCTCTAACGATGGTGGAGCTGATGTCGTTGAGGGTGCTGCTGGTGACGAAGCAGAATGACAGTGGCACAACTTCCAATAGTGGAGGGAGAGAAACCAAAGAGAGAGAGATGAGTTACTGTTCTTCTCCCCTGTTCTTTTGTTTTTCTATTCTTTCCTTCTATTCTCTTGTCAGTTCAAGTCTTCCCCTCTCTGTTCGTCTACCTTGTTTTCAAAACGATCTCTGTTCCTTTCTCAAACAATCCCCTACTTCCTTCTCTCTATTCGGTTCTCCTTTTCAAGTTCGTTTCCCAAAATATTTGCCCCCCTCTGGTTTCCTTTTTTCCTTTTCCTCCTCCTCCTCCTCTCTCATGTTCATCCTCTGTTGCTTCTCTAAAATTTTGCCACCCTTTTGGTTTCCTCCCCTCTGGTTTTTATAGGCAAGCGGAGAAAGAGTCCCCACTGCCTTGTTCCATCATGGCGCAGGAGGGAAACATGGTTACCTTACCCCTGCAGGGCAGGGTGGCCGATTGTCTACAGGGCATGGGTTGCATTAATGGTGGTAGGGTAAAGGGGATGTCTTGTGTCCGGGTTTTATGGGCAAATGGGAGGGGAAAGAGAAGGAGAATAGCGAGGAAAAAAAGATTTAAAATCTTCTTCTTCCCTGCCTCTGCATGCGCAGGGGAGAGAAGCAGCAAAGTGCCGTTCAAAACAGCACCGTGCAGTTTTTTTGGAAGAAAATGAAAATAAATTTGGGAGTAACCCAAAAATGGGTTATGACAATCTCTATCAAAGAGAAACTCTTCAAACTTAGCATAGAATTCTTAGGAAGAGTTCATTGCCTCCATCCTCAACCAGGGATTATGAGCATCGTCTTTGATCGTCCTCAACTTTCCCCTCAAGACCTCTGTCACATGTGTGCAGTGATTATCCTCCTGGGTTAGGATGGTCAGGAATGATAAAGGTGGAAAAGATAAGGATTTCTTCTCCTTTATCGATATAAAAGAAAGGAATGAGAGTCGCCACCTAGTATTTTGGTTATTAGGAACCCTAACTGGCCTCAAAGTTCAGGTAAGGAGACTGATCACATAAAAGAAAGATATTAGCACCCGTAATGCACCTTACATGAGGTAATCAACATTATTTATTTTCCTAATATAAACTAAGGTATTGTTGTGTTTTCTAATCGTTGGTTTGTCTAAGGTTGAAGAAAAGTTCTCATCAGTAAGGAGATCCTTATCTTATCAGGTTAAAAACCTAACCATTATAATGTCAATATAAAAATAAAATAAAAACTATCTTTTTATTTAATATTGGGAATATATATTACATACAAGTTCATAATCTTGGATACTAATAGAAAACAAAATAAAATTGTTTTAGTGTTTTTGAATTTAATATCAGGAATACATCTTACGTATAAGTTTGTAATCCAACATATTAAAAAAAAATATATTTTTTGAAATATAAGTCAAGTTCTTATGATTTTAATAAATTAGATATTATATCCAAAAAATACGTGCAAAATAACAAGACCATTTTGTGATGATATTTTTATATGAGAAAATATGCAGATATAATCTATTTTTGAAATACTTAGCCATATGCACACAAACAAAACACACAATTTTATTTTATTTTTTAAAATAAGAAATTTGAAATTTTTAAAGAAAAACAAGTCTTTTAATACCGGGTCAACACATTGCAATATAAGTTTATTGTCCTGATATTAAATAAAAAAAAAGCTAAAAAAATATGAGGGACCTACAAATAAGTCAAAAAAGATTTTTGAATTTGTTCAGATTATTTTGAAATTATTTGATGATTTGTTTGGCAAAAAAAAAAAAGGAAGGAAGAAATAAAAAATTATTAGAAAAAAGGTAGGGCGTGTTTGCCAAACACGCCCTCAACCAAAAATTGAAAGACATAAAAAATACCTAGAGTCATATATGGCAAACACACCTTAAAAACAAAAAAAAAAAACTTTTTTTTCTTTGGCAAAAGATGGGCATGCCAAACACGACCCAAAACAAAAACATATGGGTTGGGCTTCCTAGTTTGGGGCCTAAGCCCACAAACACGACCCAAAACAAAAACAACGAAGATCAAACACATGGTTTCATGAAGAACAACCAAAGAGAATCCAGAAACATAACTTCCAAATCAAGCCAAATCTTGTGAAATAAAAGGCATGAGAAGCTTACAAATCATGCAAGGATAAAAAATCAAGCGACCAAACTCAACAATTACAAAGCATAGAGAGTAATCTTGTTTTCGTAAGTTTCGGTCCATCGAGACGAAAACCTAAGATTAAAACACTAAAACACATGTTTTAGTTCAATCAAAACCTAGATTGTAAACGTATGATGACCCATTAAACTTTGGATACCAAAGACATAATAAAACAGAACCTAAAACTAGTACTTGAGGCAAAGTTTAATGAATGAATGTTTGAATGTCAATCCTAGAAAATAGAACAAACCCAGGAAATGCATCAAACCAAAGTACAAACCTAGAAAATGTTATAAAACCCTGAAAATAGACCTAAACTTAGCAGCCCTAACTTAGACATACTTGCACAAACTTCTACAAACATAAGAAAAACATTCATAAAACACAAGAATCAAATGCAACAGTGCATACTCAAACCCCCATAACAAATACATCTAGAAATCTAATAAGCTAAAAATATTAATCCAACACCATTCCAGACTAAAAATAAATAAACTTAAGATGGCTCTAACAAAAAAAATACTTAACCAATAAAAAAATGCAAACCTAAAAACACATTCAAAATGACTGAATAAACATCTTAAAAATAACCAAAATAAAATCAAATCTTAGCAAAACAACATCTAAAACAAACTTTCATCATTAAGATAAAAATCATAACATGACAAACTATGCATTATCTGAAAATGAGCATATATATTTTATTAATCCAAAAATAGACAGAAATGCATCTTAATTCAAACATTAACATATTAAAGGAAGAAATATGAACATTAAACTATCAAATAATAGCTATAACATGGAGTAAAAAGGGATGGAAGGGGGTGTGCTCATTAAGCTCCACCCTCATCAAACTTGAGAGGTTTACCTTGCAAAATAAATAGCAATTTCTTCCTTGGATTCTCATCTCTCTTCCCTTCAATCCTTTTCTGGTGATTTTTATTTTGCTTTTTTATAGCCTCTTAAGACATGTGGTTGGGAAACCATTTGTGGATTTTGGGTGGTTTTTTAAAACTAAGTTATAGAGGATCTCTTTTTCAAAGAAATGTTTGTTCTTTCTTTCTTGTTGGGAACTTAGTAGTTGAAGTTTGGTCATAAATGGCTAATTAAAGGTTCATATTCTATGAATTAATCGTGGACAATAGGGGTTTGTTGGAGCAAAACAAACCATAGACATTATAAAGGAGGTGTTATTCTCCAACTAATTACAAGCCACACTTCATTTAGTGGTATGTAGCTTCCTTACAGTCGATCCAAAGTTGGATTCAACACTGTCGAATTTTTCTGAAACAGTCAAGGCTGATTTGGGACAAGAAGTTAAGGACTTTCATGAGGCAGGTAAGGTATAAAAGTCGAGTAAATGTGGCAAAACCTTGTGGAAGGAAACCTCCTCTGTCACATGGTGGTGGTTGGAGACCCTTAGGTGATTGGAGATGCTACATTCATTCGCCTAAATGTTATAACTTGATCAGCCTCTTCGGTTGAAGAAAGGGATGCATAATAGCCGAAAAAGGCGTTGTTTAGGCTAAACCCTACAAATTAAGGTTTTTAATATGAGATTTGGTAAACTTCAATTTAATCCCTAATCTTCCAATTTCTTTTAATTCCACCCATAATTAATTACCTTATGAAATCTAAATTTCTTGCAATCTCACTCTCACAAAACTTAATTGCCATCCCTAAATTCGAGCACCTTTTACAATTTCATCCTTGGTTTTTGATTTGTTCAATTGAACCCCCAGACAGCTATCAAACTTTTAATTTTCTTTTATTTGGCCTCTGATTTTAATAATTTTAGTTCTCGAAGTCATGAGCTTTTTACAAGTTGGTCATTGGTCATGAAATTCTTCAATTAGACCCTTAGTCAACCTTCAAACTTTAAATTTCTTTTAATTAAACCCTTGATTGCAATAATTTCAAACCTTAGAGTCTTGTATGTTTTACAAGTGAGTCCTTGGTTTTTGATTTGTTCAATTAAGTCCCTAATTACCCATTAAACTTCAATATTTATGCAATTGAGCCACTAATTTGACCAAATTAACTCTTAAAAATTGAAATTCGACCCTTAAACTTTAATTTCTTCCAATGAAAGCCAAAATTGACTTCAAGAATCAATTTTCTTGAAATTAAGCCCTCAATAAATTCAATTAAACCTTGAAAAATTCAAATTGAGTCCTTAAACATACAATTTTGAATTTTCCTCAAATTGAATTTTCTTTGCCAATAAGGTCTTCATTAATCGAAAATGCATTGTTAAAATTTCCTATTTTATATATTTTGATCCTCCCCAATTAGTCTTTGTCAATTTCCTGGCTATTCTGGTATATTCTTCTCACTGATATATATTTTTCTATTTTCTTCCAATATTTTTTGGTTTTTTTGTATTTTCTCGTCTCCTTTTTTCGGAATTTTTTTTTTTTATATAGAGCCCTAAAAATAGGTAACAACTACCTTCTTGAACTCAAGTACCTCTCTCTCTAGAGAGTCTATTTGACTGTATACCTCCCCAAACAAAAAAACTGAAAAATCAATTAAACCAAGAAAACCTGAAAAAAAATAACTGAGAAATCGAACCATGAAAAAAAACTGATTAAACCAATTAGAATATTTAAAAAATATTTAGTTCGGTTCGGTTTCGTAAGCTTGAAACTAAAAAACCAAATCGAACTAAACCAAACCGAAAAAAACCAAACCAAAAAAACCCAAAAAAAACAATGTTGTTTTTGGTTTTTACTATAAAATAACCAAACCAAAACGAATCAAAACCGGTCGATTGGGTTTCAATTTTTAACATAAAAAACCAAACTGAACTGAAATGAAATCGGTCAGTTTGAAGCGGTTTCGTTTTTTTTTTCAAAATTTCTGTTTACTTGTATTTTATAGGTAAAAACCAAATCGAACCAAAAATGATCACCTCTAGGTAGGCCTATGCTTTCAGCTTCCACTTGTAGCTGAGCATAAGCAGCATTAAGAGTTTTTATCTTAGCATTCTGAACAGCATTGTCCTTCCTTAACTTGCGCACCCCTATCGTATCAGCACACTACTTCTCAATAGCTATTTTCATTGCCCTACTCTCTTTAGACCATCAACTTTTTGAATAGGCGTACATCATAAAGTTCTAAACAATAAAAAAGGAAAATGTAATCCAAGTCCTTAAAATTAATCAATACATGAGAAAAAGGAAATTTCTTAAGGACTATGCATACCCGGAAGGCCATGTGCCTAGTAATAACAAAAGTGTTAGTAGTTGGGATCTATCAACGCTCTAACATCAGAGGGAAAACTCAGGAGTCTATCCAAGGTGTTCATCACCTTTAATCCTTCAAGCCCAAGGGTAACCCTCCCTTAAAGAAAAGCCTTTATTTGCTCATTTCTTCCAAACTTAGGTTGGGAAAGCTGAAAGAGCACGATCCAGGTTTAACCTCAAGAAGAAGTCCTCCAACCCCACAACATAAGGCACCTGACTTGAGGACTTAGAGAGCATGAGGACCAGTCTAGTTGGCAAAGGGATCACCTGTACATCAAAATCAGAGTCGATAAAGATCCTTCTTCTTTTTCATTAGAAGCCAACCTCCAGCATAATTGAGGTTGAAGTTGGAATCTTTGGACCTCCTGATATGGAAGATCACTTACAAACCTTTGTAAGGAAAATGAGTACCCAAACTCATACATGCATATGAGGGTATTAATGATGAAATTGTCCTTAACAAGCTTATTAGTGACCTAGGTAACACGATCACCAGCCTTCGATAATAAGACCATAAAATTCCCTAGTTGTTTAGAGTTAGCCAAGGTCACTTATTTATAGGACACTATGCATCTGCCTTATTCAAAGGTGTCCTAAGTAATCTTAATTGTACCCTAAGGTTTGGAACCCTTTGGGGGAAAGTCTCATCTCCTTTTTTAGTAGAAGAGGGTTGATGTTATGATGTCGCGGTTGCACAAATTAATTACCCTAGCTTAAAACACAACACACAAGATAGTATAGAGCAAGCAAGGGGTCGATCCCACAAGGAAGGTTCAAGTCAGATTTTTATGCTAGATGATATGCAATTTAGGGGGCTTTGGACGTTATCTAGGCTAAAGCAAAAAAAAATAGAAAACTATCAAGTGAAATTAAATAAAATAAAAAAATAATCAATAGAACAAACCTTGGTTACAAGTAAATGTCCACATATAGAAATCAGAACTAATCATAGAAATGAGATATCAGTTTATATTCTGAATATTTATCTCTTCTTAACATTGGTTAGTTAACGGATCTGCCGTATAACTAACCCTAACTATCAAGCAACCAAAATGTCCGCACTAGTAATTTAATTCAATGGCAGCCTTAAGAAATAGATAAATTGATTAATCAAGAAAACATAATTGTCCGCAGTCTATGTTTGATTTGATTGAATGTTCTCCTTAAGATTAATAACGTAGATCCGCCACAATTATTAAACTCAGTTGCTTCACAAGTTCATATGCCACAACTTCGGTTTTGATATCAAACTTAGCAATAGATTGTCTACAATAATAACTTAGAGTCCGGTCTAACAATTAAAATAAACAATCATAGGAAGAATAAGCATAGAGAACAAACATATTCATCATACAAACTGGAAAGAAAAGGTAAAATAAATCTCATAGTTCTTGAAATCCAAAGGTTTCCGTTTCCTTGCAACCAAGAAAAAGAGTTTAGCGTTGCATGTTTTTTGAACAACTAATCAAAAAGAATGAGGAATGCATGATTTCGGGTTTCTTAGAGGAAGGGAGTGTTTTCTCTTCTTGGTTAGCTGCCCCCCTTCTCTTCTCGGTTAGCTGCCCCCCTTCTCTTCTCTTATTCTTTTTACTGGAAAGAAAAGGTAAAATAAATCTCATAGTTCTTGAAATCCAAAGGTTTCCGTTTCCTTGCAACCAAGAAAAAGAGTTTAGCGTTGCATGTTTTTTGAACAACTAATCAAAAAGAATGAGGAATGCATGATTTCGGGTTTCTTAGAGGAAGGGAGTGTTTTCTCTTCTTGGTTAGCTGCCCCCCTTCTCTTCTCTTATTCTTTTTAATCCTAGAAAACCCTAGTCTCTATTTTAAAAATAATCCTCCCTTAAGTAGACAGTTTATATTTAAGTACTTCAATAACTAATTTCCTAAAAAAGGAGAAATAGTCTTGCATGAAATCTTCAAGCTTTGACTTAGAAGAGCTAAATTACTGAAATAAAAACTTGGATATTGATTTAGATGCTTCGGAATGTAATTTGGACTCGTTTTTTAACGAAACCTGTTTGCTAGCAGAATTCAGTTGTCATATTTGAAAAATCATATTTCCCTCATATAACATCGTTTTTTGCTGTAATTTGGAGCGTTGGTAGTCCTTTGAGTCAAGAATCCAAAACAATTAAGTTTGCACGAATTGGACTTTTAGCTCCAGATATTCAAGTCGGAATGGTCGAAGGTCAACATTTACAAATTGCAAGATTTGAATTTGAAGTCTACAATTTCCATGCTTTTTTTTTAATTTTATTTTCTTGTCTTAGATGTCCAAAAAGGTATGGATGTTAGCTTTTTAATGCCACTGAAAGCACTTCATTTTGACCTCTAGAGCTCACTATGTGCACAAAACATCAACTAAAGGTCAAATCTACCAATTACATCCAATTACCTCCAATTTACTCCTTTTTGCATTTTTCATCCAAAAGTGCCTTCAAAACATAAAACAAAGAATATCAAGTCATTTCATATATCAAACATAGGTAAAACACTAGTTAAATGTGGGTGAAACTATCGAATAATATGGTTGCATCAGTTGAGCAGCATCATTTTCAAATCGAGAGCTTATTCTAATGGTTATAGATCCCTAGCAAGCACTTCTAGTTTTAGGTCTGAAACTGAAATCTTTCTCAGGAGATGTAATTCCCATGATTTTTCTATATGTCATTCTTAAGAAAATTTAAAATAAGAAAGAAGATATTAGTATATTTTGTGCTTACCTAGGAAACAATTCTTTTGCAAAAACAGAGAGAACTATTCTTCTCATTTAAAGCTTCGATTATAGGAAGTTTAAGAAAGAAATTTGGCAAAATTAAAAAAAAAGACATCATCGCCTTCTACTCTTAGCAATGAATAAAAGACATGTGGCTTTCCATTATAACCCTAGGAAGGCTAAACACCTATTGCATTGATTACACGCCGCTAAATAGTCTTCTCAATAAGATTTATTTTGCCTCCCCATGACAACATTTAAAATCCATATGGAAAGGCTCCTCTTCTTTATGGGAGACAAGACAAACCTAACCAATTGTCTTCCAAGAGACTTTTCAATTCTTTTGTATCAAATGCATAAATATTTGGGGGATAACTGATGAGTTAGTATTTTGTTACCCAATATTTTTGTGTTTTAAAAGAGCTCAAACCCATAATAGGGTGTTAACCTAATCAAATATGGGTCTGGCAGGATGCGAGACCCTAAATACTTGGGCTTGGTCATGAGCTGAGCTTAAGTCACTGTAAGTCTAGTAAGATGCCACACTCAATACACTTGAGTTCAACATTAAGTTAAACCCAAGACATCGTGAGTCTGGCAAGATGCCCCAATAAACTTGGGTGTAACTAGTGGCTGAGCCCTTGTTACCGTGTGTCTAATATCTTTCCAGACTTAACATATTTGGGTTCAGCCATGAGCCGAGCCCAAATCATCATGGGTCTTACAAGATGCCAGACCCAACATATTTGGGCTCAGCCACGAGCCAAACCGTCACCATAGGTCTGGCAAGATATGAGACCCAATACACTTGGGTTCAGCCATGAGCTTAATCCAAGGCGTTATGGTTCTGATAAGTATGAAGATTCATTTCTTCTAGGTTTGGCTACACGCCTAACCTAGTCGATCTTAAAAATCCATATTAGGACCATAAAGTTTTTTCTTAAGATTATTGACATGATACTTTCATGTTAGAAATAATTATCTCCCTACACTTGTAGGTGTATAAAAGATCTCCCAATGGCCTACCATGTTTACATCTTATTAATGATATGTAAGAGATATTTATCCCTTATTAATGATGTGTAAGGAATATTTATTCCTTATTAATGGCATCAAGAGCTAATGACTTTCTTGTCTTTCTACTCCTTGAAGATGACAAGGTTTGGGGCTATAAATATCCTCTCAACCTCTCAAGTAAAAGGTTCACTTTTCATACTCTCCAAACTTATATATGTTAGTCCTTAGAGCATCAATCATACAAAATTAAGAACAAACATTCTTGTTCTTATAATTTAAAGCTCTTTCTTTTATTTATTATCATCCCCACTTAAACTTTTTGACTCTATCATCTAAAGGCTTTTTAGTCCCACTGATAAAGACTATTTTGTAAGTATCAAAATTTCTACCATCAATTTTAAACTTCATGAGCTATGGAGAAGGAAATATTGATATGAATATCTGATTAATCACTATCCAAATACTAAATAACCTTATTCCTGATCATATTGAATTTTAGAACATCATTATAGGTTTACTAGGTTCCTAGGAACATTTTTTCTCTTTTAAGAACGTGTTTGGCAGTGTGGTTGCGGGTGCTTTTCAAATAATTTTTCGTGCCAAAATGTATGCCAATGATTTTTTTTATTTTTTAAAAATCATTTTTGAAATCAGCACATCAAAACGATCCAAAACGTACAAATCATATTAAATTTTAGCAAAAAAAAAAATTCAAATTTTTTAGGAACGCAGCCGCAGCCGCGTTACCAAATAGTACCTAAATGATGTTCGTTCTGCGACTTCTCCACCTCTGCAGTTTGCTTTTGTTTCTCCTCTTTCTCCCTTTTGTTTTCAAGCTGATGTTTCTAATAATATGGTCTATTGGCTTATCAAAAAGAAAACAGGTATCTCCTTTCCCATCTTCGGCTCTTGCATGCTTCGTGTGGACATTTTTCTAGGTTTCACAGAATGGTTAAATATAAACGAGGCAACAATCACCGATATCATGCA
>Ga0325403_1001335_pt1 | contig 20291 bp, 16 predicted proteins | sample PopdelMetagenome_19_FD_205665 | JGI IMG/M metagenome (GOLD analysis project Ga0325403, IMG submission 205665) | Populus deltoides microbial communities from Bellville, Georgia, United States - Xylem-PdKOR-R4 | ecosystem: Host-associated > Plants > Phyllosphere > Stem > Wood/Secondary xylem... | reverse complement strand
GGATCGGTCGCTCGTCGACGGTGGTGGCGGCGCTGTTCGGCCACGTCGGGGCGACGCTCGTGGTCGCCACCTTCCTCGCGGCCGGCGTGCGGCAGGGCGACGTGTCGCGCAGCGTCACCACCGCCCCCGACGTCGGTGTCAGCTACGCGCTCGCGGGGACGACCGGCCTGCTCGCGGGCGCGCTCCCGCGCCGCGGGCGCTGGGTGTGCGTGGTGGGCGGGCTCGTGACCCTCGCCGTGCTCATCGGCCTCGACCCGGACTTCACGAACGCCGGCCACCTCGTGGCCTTCACCACCGGGCTGGGCCTCGCCCTGGTCGCCGTGCAGGCCAGGACGCGCCCCGCCGCCCCTTCCCCGTGAGCACCCGGGCGGCCACGCTGGGCCGAACCGCTCTCGTCGTCCCGCGCACCCCCAGGAGCCGTCCGTGACCCAGCTGGAGGCGCTGCGGTACGGCGACGACCCGCAGCAGGTCGTCGAGGTCTGGCCGGCGTCTCCTCGCAGCGGAGCCCGGGGGACCGCGGTGCTCGTGCACGGCGGGTACTGGCGCACGCCGTGGGCCGCCGACCTGATGCACCCCCTGGTCCCGGCGTTCGCCGAGCGCGGCTGGCGCGTCGTCGTCCCGGAGTACCGGCGGATCGGCTCCGGAGGCGGCTGGCCCGCCACCTCCGACGACGTCGGATCGGCCCTGGCGGCGCTGAGGACCCGAGGGGACGACGGCGGCCCGCTGGTGCTCGTCGGGCACTCGGCCGGAGGCCACCTGGCGCTGGTGCACTCCGGTGCGGCCGACGCGGTCGTGGCCCTCGCACCGGTGACCGACCTCGTGCGCGGGCACGCCGAGGGCATCGGCCGCGGTGCGGTGGCGGAGCTCATGGGCGTCCCGCCGGGGGAGGGCCCGGAGGCGTACGCGCTCGCGTCCCCGCGGCTGCGGCCGTGGCCGGCCTGTCCCGTGCTCGTCGTCCACGGCACCGACGACGCGCGCGTGCCGGTGGAGCACAGCCGCGACTACGCCGACGCGGCCGGCACCGGCGGGGCGCCCGTCGAGCTGGTCGAGCCGCCGTCGCTGGACCACATGGCGCTCATCGACCCGGCGGCACCGCACTGGCCGGCCGTGCACGCCTGGCTCGACCAGCACCTCCGGGTGGGGGCGGTCCGCTCCTGACGGGCCCGCGCGGCGGCGACTAGGCTCGGCTGCGCTCTGCTCAGAGCGACTCCCGAGACTGGAAGGTCGGTACACCGCGTGCTCCGCAGCCACTCCGCAGGAACCCTGCGCGCCGCTCACGACGGCGAGCAGGTCACCCTCGCCGGGTGGGTGGGTCGCCGCCGAGACCACGGCGGGGTGGCCTTCCTCGACCTGCGCGACGCCTCCGGCGTGGCCCAGGTGGTGGTGCGCGACGAGCTGCTGGAGTCCTCCGGCGCCCACGCGCTGCGCAGCGAGTTCGTCGTCCAGGTCACCGGTTCGGTGCGGCTGCGCCCGGTCGGCAACGAGAACCCCGCGCTGGCCACGGGCGAGATCGAGGTGGTGGCCGAGGCGCTGACCGTCCTCAACGAGGCCGCGCCGCTGCCGTTCCCCATCGAGGCCGCCGGCGAGCAGGTGAACGCCCCCGGTGAGGAGGTGCGCTTGCGCCACCGCTACCTCGACCTGCGCCGTCCCGCTCCCGCCGCAGCGCTCAAGCTGCGCAGCGACGCCAACCGCGTGGCGCGCGACGTCCTCGCGGCCGAGGGCTTCACCGAGGTCGAGACCCCCACGCTGACGCGCTCCACCCCCGAGGGCGCCCGCGACTTCCTCGTGCCCGCGCGCCTCGCGCCGGGCTCCTGGTACGCCCTGCCGCAGAGCCCCCAGCTGTTCAAGCAGCTGCTGATGGTGGCCGGGGTCGAGAAGTACTTCCAGATCGCCCGCTGCTACCGCGACGAGGACTTCCGCGCCGACCGCCAGCCGGAGTTCACCCAGCTCGACGTCGAGATGGCCTTCGTCGAGCAGGACGACGTCATCGCCCTCGCCGAGAAGGTGCTGGTCGGCCTGTGGTCGCTCATCGGGTACGAGCTCGACCTCCCGGTCCCGCGGATGACCTACCGCGACGCGATGGCCCGCTACGGCTCCGACAAGCCCGACCTGCGCTTCGGTGTGGAGCTGGTCGACTGCACGTCCTACTTCTCCGACACCACGTTCCGCGTCTTCCAGGCGCCCTACGTCGGCGCCGTCGTCATGCCCGGCGGGGCCTCGCAGGCGCGCCGCCAGCTCGACGGGTGGCAGGAGTTCGCCAAGCAGCGCGGTCACCGCGGTCTGGCGTACGTGCTCATCGGCGACGACGGCACCCTGTCCGGCCCGGTGGCCAAGAACCTGTCCGACGCCGAGCGCGAGGGCCTGGCCGCCAAGGTCGGCGCCAAGCCGGGTGACTGCGTCTTCTTCGCCGCGGGCCCGGCCACGGCTGCGCGGGCGCTGCTGGGCGCGGCACGCCTGGAGATCGGCAAGCGCTGCAAGCTGATCGACGAGAGCCAGTGGGCGTTCGTCTGGGTGGTCGACGCGCCCCTCTTCGAGCCGGCCGCCGCGGCTGTGGCCGCTGGTGACGTGGCCGTCGGGGGCGGCGCGTGGACGGCGGTGCACCACGCCTTCACCTCGCCCAAGCCCGAGCACCTCGACACCTTCGACGCGACCCCCGAGGCGCCCGGCGAGGCGCTGGCGTACGCCTACGACATCGTCTGCAACGGCAACGAGATCGGCGGCGGCAGCATCCGCATCCACCGCCGCGACGTCCAGGAGCGGGTCTTCAAGGTCATGGGGATCTCCCCGGAGGACGCGCAGGAGAAGTTCGGCTTCCTCCTCGACGCGTTCGGCTACGGCGCCCCGCCGCACGGTGGCATCGCCTTCGGGTGGGACCGCATCGTGGCGCTGCTGACCCGCTCGGACTCGATCCGCGAGGTCATCGCCTTCCCGAAGTCGGGTGGCGGCTACGACCCGCTGACCGCGGCCCCGGCGCCGATCACCCCGGCGCAGCGCGCCGAGGCCGGCATCGACGGCCCCCCGAAGAAGCCCGAGCCGAAGGCGCCCCCGGCGTCCTGACCCTCACCCCGTCCGTGATCATGGACCTCCGAAGCACTTTCCGGCCGTGATCATGGTCCCCCGCAAGCGGGTTGTACCCCCATTCCCGAACACCCGTTCCTGTGGACAGCCGGAGCGGGGGTAGAGCGATCCTCGCCAGGCTGCGTCGGTGCCCCAGGTGCCGCGCATCCTCGCCCCGACGTCGGTCCTGCCCCCGTTCCGGCGGACTGACCTGCCCTCCCTCGGGCTCAACGCCCGATGGCTCGACGGGGCGGTGGCGGCGGGCTTCGTCGTCCAGGTGGTCCGAGGCGCCTATCTGGACGCCCGCCTCGAGGGCGATCCGCTCGCCGTCGCCCAGGCGTCCGCGCTCGTCCTGCCGCCGCACGTCGTCAGGTGCCGGGCCACCGCCGCGATGATCCACGGGATCGACCCGCGCGGCCCCGCTCTGGACACCTCCCCGGTGCCGCTGCAGGGCCTGGTGCCGGCCAGCAACCGCACCCCGAAGTGGCGCGGCGCGTCGATCTTCGAGGCGCCGCTGGCGGCGCACGACGTCATGGAGGTCGGCGGGGTGCTGGTCACCACTCCGGAGCGCACTGCGCTGGACTGCGCCCGGTACCTGTCTCCGCCGATGGCGCTGGCGGTGCTGGACCGCATGGCGCGCTTGGGTCTGGTGGACCCGGAGGTGCTGGTGGTGCGCATCGAGGAGTTCAAGGGCGACCGCGGAGTGGGGCAGGCGCGCTACCTCATCGTCCACATCGAGGCGGATGCGGAGTCCTACGGCGAGTCGTGGTTCCGGCTGCGGTTGCTCGATGCGGGCTTCCCGCGCCCCGACGTGCAGATCTGGGTGCCCGAGGAGCGTCCTGGCGCGATGAGGTTGGACCTGGGGTGGGAGGCGCTGCGCAAGGCCGGGGAGTACGACGGCGAGGAGTTCCACTCCACCCGGGCGCAGTGTGACGCGGACGATGCACGCCGTGACCAGTTGGAGCGGGAATTCGGGTGGCGGGTGCTGCCGGCGCGCAAGGGAGCGGTGCTGGGGCGGTCGTTGGAGCTGGAGATGGCGTTCGGGGAGCTGCTGGGGGTGGCGCCGAAGATCCGCACGCGTCGGTGGTGAAAGTGCTCGGGACGGCCATGATCACGGCGGAAGGTGCATCGGAGGTCCATGATCACGGTGAGGGGTGGGGGTCAGGAGGCGCGGCGGCTCCTCGACGGGCCGCTGGTCCGGCCGCCGGAGCCGCCGTTGCGGGCACGCAGGTAGTCCGAGACCACGAACTCCCCGAGCCGCTCCAGCGATGGCGCGAACACCCGGCCGCCGTTGCGCCGCGCCATCGCGTCGGCGAAGCGCCGCAGGCCCGGGTCCTCGCCGAGCAGGAACGTGTTGATCGCCACGCGCGAGCGCGTCATGGCGTCCACCTCGCCGACGGTCCGGCGCAGCGTCTCCGGGGAGGTCGGCCAGTCGAACCACGCCTCGCCGTCGTCGTCGAGGTGGGCCGTGGGCTCGCCGTCGGTGACGACCAGGACGATCGGCTGCGCGTCCGGGTGGCGCGACACGTGGCGCCGCGCGAGCGCCAGGGCGTGCTGGAGGTTGGTGCCCTGGATCCACGCCGGCTCCACGGCGGCCAGCTCGGCGGTGGACATCGTCCGCGCCGTCCTGTCGAACCCGATGATCTCGAACGCGTCGCTGGGGTGCTGCGTCGCCACGAGGTGCGCCAGCGCCATGGCCGTCTGCTTCATCGGCGCCCAGCGGTCCTCGGCGTACATCGACCACGACAGGTCCACGCACAGCGCCACGGCAGCGCTGGAGCGCCGCTCCGTCTCGGCCACCGCGAAGTCCTCCGGGAGCAGCCGCACCCCCCGCCGGTCGGAGGGAGAGGACGACGGCGAGCGCGTCGTCGCCGAGCGCATCACGGCCCGCCGCACCGTGGCGACGGCGTCGAGCGGCTGCTCGTCACCGAACTGCCACTCCCGCCAGGTGCCCGTGGCCTCGCCGGCCGCACCTGCGGAGCGCTCGTCGTGCGAGCCCCTCCGAGACGACTCGAGGTCGGCGAAGACCCGCCGCAGCGCGGTCTGGCCCAGCCGGCGCAGCGCCTTGGGGGACAGCTGCAGCTGGCTCGCCGGGCCGGTGAGCCAGCCCTGCCGCTTGAGCTCGCGCTCCAGCTCGGCGAGGCGGCGCAGCTGGTTCGCGGCACCGGTGCCGAGCTGGCGCTCGACGGCCTCGACGTCGACGTCGTCCAGCCCCTGGCCGGGGCCGTCCATCGAGAGCTGGTCGTCGAGGTCGTCGAGGTCCGCCAGCTCCGCGAGGGCGCCGGTGGCGTCGTCGAGCCCCAGCGGCTCGGACCCGCTGAACGACTCCCGCCCGCGGCCCCGCACGAAGGCGCCCGGCCGCAGGTCCTGGAGGTGCTGGCTGAGGGCGCTGACCTCGGCCTCCAGCCCGGCGTCGGCCATCGCCTGCGCCATCAGCTGCTGCAGCTGGGCGCGGTCCTCCTTCGACAGCGACCGCATCAGCCGCTGCATGGCGGCGGCGCGCTGGGCGAGGGCGTCGAGCAGCTCGTCGACGTCCTTCGGGTCCTCCGGGAAGGCGTCGCCGTGCTTCGCCATGAAGTCGGCGAACTGCTCCGCGGTGTCCTCGCCGCGCTCGTGGGCGGCGAGGAGGGCGTTGAGGTCGCCGAGGAGCTCCTTCGTGCCCTCCACCCCCTGAGCGCCCTGCTGGCCCAGCCCGGGGATCTGCGCCCGCAGCGCCTGCTCGCGCAGCTCGGCCAGCAGCTCCTCGTAGGTCTGCTTCGCGGCCTGGGAGGTCCAGTCGTAGTCGGCCAGCTCGCGGACCGCCGCCGCCGTGCGCCGGGGGAGGGTGTCGAGCTGGGCGTGGGCGAGCTCCGCCCGCGCCGCGTCGGACCCCGCCGAGGCCGCGCCGTCGTCGTCGCCCGCCTCGCGCGCCGCCTCCTCCCGCGACGCCGCGTCGGCCGCCGCCTGGTCGAGCGCCGCACGCTCGGTGGTCAGCGCCTGGTCGAGCCTGTCCCTCGCCTGCTGCAGCGACCCGGCCAGGTCACCGGAGCTGCGCAGCTGCTCGCGCCGGCGGCGCACCCGCTCGCGCAGCGCGTCCAGCCCGCCGTCGCGCTCGCCCCGCTCACCCGGAGCCCCCTGGCGCAGCAGGTCGCGCAGGGCCTCGCGCAGCGAACGGCCCTCCATGACGTCGCGTCCGAGCGCGTCGACGGCGGCGCGCACGTCGTACGGGGGGGCCAGCGGGTCCGCCCCGCCGTCCCACGCGCCGTACCGGTAGGCCCTGCTCATCGCCCGCTCCCGCCGCTCGTCGTCTCAGCCGCCGTAGACGGCGCGGTCGCCGTGGCCGTCGCTGCTGGCCTCGACGTCCTTGGCCAGCCGCCGCGTGAGGTGCAGGCCCTCCAGGACCATCTCCACCCCGGAGGCGGCCTGGCCGGGGGTGGGGGCCTCCGGCAGGTCGAGCCGGGCCAGCACGCGGGCCAGCCCGTCGACCCGTCCCACCTGGGAGAGCAGCTCGGCGCTGCTGATCAGCTCGCCCGTGAAGACGGTGCCGCCCTCGGCGACCAGCGACGTGAAGCCCGACAGGTCGGCCCCGCCCAGGCGAGCGCGGAACACCTCGGCCACGGCCGTTCGGAGCAGGTGCACGAGCACCTCCTCCTCGCGACCCTCCTCGCCCGACTCGAACTCGACCTTGCCGCGCAGGGTCGGCACCACGCCGTACGCGTCACCCACCCGTGCGACCGGCTCGTCGCCGCTCAGGGCCGCTCGCCGCAGCGCGGCGCCCGACAGCGTCTCGGCGGCGGCCACGGCGAAGCGCGCCGAGACGCCGGAGCGGGCGTCGACGGCGGGCGACTCGCGCACCGCCCGCGTGAACCTCGCGACCACCTCGAGCAGGTGGCGCGGCACGTCGGCCACCAGCCGGGCCTCCTGGGCCACCAGCTCCACCTCGAGGTCGACGTCGAGCGGGTAGTGCGTGCGCACCTCGGCCCCGAACCGGTCCTTGAGCGGCGTGATGATGCGGCCGCGGTTGGTGTAGTCCTCGGGGTTGGCGCTGGCCACGACGAGGACGTCGAGCGGCAGCCGCAGCGTGTAGCCGCGGACCTGCACGTCGCGCTCCTCGAGTACGTTCAGCAGCGAGACCTGGATGCGCTCGGCGAGGTCGGGCAGCTCGTTGACGGCGAAGATCCCGCGGTGGGTGCGCGGCACCAGGCCGAAGTGGATGGTCTCCGGGTCGCCCAGGGTGCGTCCCTCGGCGATGCGGACCGGGTCGACGTCGCCGATCAGGTCGCCGACGGACGTGTCCGGGGTGGCCAGCTTCTCGGCGTACCGCTCGCTGCGGTGGCGCCAGGCCACGGGCAGGTCGTCACCGAGCTCGCGGGCCCGGCGGGCCGAGGCCGGCGTGATCGGCTCCAGCGGGTGCTCGCCCAGCTCGGACCCCTCGATGACGGGCGTCCACTCGTCGAGCAGCGCCACGAGGGAGCGGATCAGGCGGGTCTTGCCCTGGCCGCGCTCGCCGAGGAGCACGAGGTCGTGCCCGGCGAGCAGGGCCCGCTCGACCTCGGGCAGCACGGTGTCGTCGAACCCGACGACACCGGGGAAGCGCGGCTCGCCGGCCCGCATGCGGGCCAGGAGGTTCTCGCGCAGCTCGGCCTTGACCGAGCGGGGCTCCGCCTGCGGGAGCCCGCTGCTGCGCAGGGCCCCCAGGGTGGCCGGCAGGTCGGCGGGAGGGGTGTTCAGGACGGACGTCGACGGTGTCGCGCTACCAGTCACCTCCTCACGCTACGTCCGGATCGCGCCGAGCGCGCCGTCGGCGGCGCGTGCTGGGATGGGGGGATGAGCGAGCAGAACGTCGAGTTCCCCAGCGGTGCCGGCACGGCCCACGGCTACCTCGAGCTGCCCGGACGCGACGGAGCGGGGTCCGGCCCGGGGCTCGTCGTCATCCAGGAGTGGTGGGGGCTCACGAGCCACGTCGCCGACCTGACCCGCCGCTTCGCCGCCGAGGGGTTCGTGGCGCTGGCGCCCGACCTGTACGGCGGCGCCACCACGCACGACGGCGCCGAGGCGATGCGCCTCATGCAGGAGCTCCCGGTCGACCGCGCCGCCCGCGACCTCGCCGGCGCCGTCGACCACCTGCTGGGCCGTCCCGAGGTCACCTCGAGCACCGTGGGGGTGGTCGGCTTCTGCATGGGCGGTGCCTTCGTGCTGACCCTCGCCGCCCAGCAGGGCGAGCGCGTCCGCGCCGCGGTGCCGTTCTACGGACTGCCCGACGTCGAGGGCACCGACTACTCCGGGCTCCGCGCCGCCGTGCAGGGCCACTACGCCACCCGCGACCGGATCACCCGCGAGGCCGTGGAGGCCACCGCCGCGAAGATCCGCGAGCAGTCCGGGGTGGTGGCCGACGTCCGCTTCTACGAGGCCGACCACGCCTTCGTCAACGACGAGCGCCCCTCCTACGACGAGGCCTCGGCGCACGCCGCGTGGGCGGCGGCGGTGGCGTTCCTGAAGGAGCACGTCCGCTGAGATGACCGCCGACCTGTTCAGCGGCGACGACGACGACCCCCGCGGGGGAGCCTCCCCGCGGTCCGTCCGCGCTCCGCTCGCGGTGCGGATGCGCCCGCGCACCCTCGACGAGGTCGCCGGCCAGCAGCACCTGCTGACCCCCGGAGCGCCGCTGCGCCGCCTCGTCGAGGGCGGTGACGGCCGCGCCGGTCCCGCCTCGGTGCTGCTGTGGGGGCCGCCCGGCACCGGCAAGACGACGCTCGCGCACGTCGTGGCCCGCGGCACCGGCTGGCGCTTCGAGGAGCTGTCCGCGGTCACCGCGGGCGTCAAGGACGTGCGCCGCGTGCTCGACGCCGCCAAGACCGGCCGCGACCTGCACGACCGGCGCACCGTGCTCTTCCTCGACGAGATCCACAGGTTCACCAAGGCCCAGCAGGACGCGCTGCTCCCCGGCGTGGAGGAGCGCTGGGTGGTGCTCATCGCCGCCACCACGGAGAACCCGAGCTTCTCCGTGGTCTCACCCCTGCTCAGCCGCTCCCTGCTGCTGCGCCTGGCGCCCCTGACCGACGACGACGTCCGCGCCCTCCTGCAGCGGGCCACCACCGACGAGCGGGGCCTGGCCGGCCAGGTGTCGCTGGACGACGACGCGCTCGCCCACCTCGTGCGGCTGTCCGGCGGAGACGCCCGCCGCGCCCTGACAGCGCTGGAGGCCGCCGCCGGGGTGGCGCAGGACGCCGGGGGCGAGCCTCCCTGGACCATCGACCTGGCCATGGCCGAGCGGGCCGTCGACATCGCCGCCGTGCGGTACGACCGCGGCGGCGACCAGCACTACGACGTGGCCAGCGCCCTGATCAAGAGCCTGCGCGGCTCCGACGTCGACGCCTCCCTCCACTACCTGGCCCGGATGCTCGAGGCGGGGGAGGACCCCCGCTTCCTGGCGCGGCGGCTGGTCATCTCGGCCAGCGAGGACGTCGGCATGGCCGACCCGACCGCGCTGCAGACGGCGGTGGCCGCGGCGCAGGCGGTGCAGCTCATCGGCATGCCCGAGGCGCGCATCGTGCTCGCGCAGGCCGTGGTGCACCTGGCCACCTCTCCCAAGAGCAACGCCGCCTACCTGGGGGTCGACGCCGCCGTCGCCGACGTGCGCGCCGGCCGCGGCGGGCCGGTGCCGGCCCACCTGCGCGACGCCCACTACGCGGGCGCGCAGAAGATCGGCCACGGCAAGGGGTACGTGTACGCCCACGACGCCCCGCACGGCGTCGCCTCCCAGCAGTACGCCCCGGACGACCTCGACGGGCGCGAGTACTACCGCCCCACCGAGCACGGCGCTGAGCGCGAGATCGGCGCCCGGCTGCAGCGGATCCGGGCGCTGCTGCGGCGTCGGGCCTGACCTGCGGGCTGCGGTAGTGTTCTCCGCTGGTGCCGTGCCGTCGTGCGCGCACCGATGTGGTCACCCCGGCCCGGCAGCGCCGGCCGGTGGGAGGCCGCCGTCGTTCGCCGGTCGTCCCGAGGAACCGCCACGGGAGCGCGTCCGCGAGTGCCCACCCCGAGAAGGAGCCGCTCCACCGTGTCCCACTCCAGCCGCAACCGCCGCCAGGTCCGCCTGTCCCGCGCCCTCGGGGTGCCGCTCACGCCGAAGGCGGCGCGCTACTTCGAGGTCCGCCCCTACCCGCCGGGCGAGCACGGCCGCGCCCGCCGCCGCACCGAGTCCGAGTACGCCCTGGGTCTGCGCCAGAAGCAGCTGCTGCGCGCCCAGTACGGCATCCGCGAGGCCCAGATGCGCAACACCTTCGAGGAGGCCCGCCGCTCCCCGGGCCGCACCGGTGACGTGCTGGTCGAGCTGCTCGAGATGCGCCTCGACGCCCTCGTCCTGCGCTCGGGCCTGGCCCGCACCATCGCCCAGGCGCGCCAGCTCGTGGTGCACCGCCACATCCTGGTCGACGGCCTCCGCGTCGACCGCCCGTCGTACCGCGTCTCGGTGGGCCAGATCATCTCGGTCCACGCCAAGAGCGCCCAGACCACGCCGTTCCAGGTCGCCGCTGCCGGCGCCCACCGCGACGTGCTCCCCACGCTCCCCGGCTACCTCGAGGTGCAGCTGGCCGACCTGAAGGTCCGCCTGGCCCGCCGCCCCACCCGCGAGGAGGTCCCCGTGACCTGCGAGGTCTCCCGCGTCGTCGAGTTCTACGCGCGCTGACCCTCGGCACCAGCCCGACCGGAGCCCCCGTCCCGCACCCGCGGGACGGGGGCTCCGTCGTGCCCGGGGCGCGCGGTGGGCGGCTGCGGAGCGAGCACCACGCGGTCCCGGCCGCTGCGCTTGGCCTCGTACAGGGCGGCGTCCGCGCGCACCAGGAGCCTGGAGAGGGCTTCGGCGTCGGGTGCGGCGTGGGTCACGTCGCCGGAGAAGGCCACGCCCGCGCTGACCGTCAGCGACTCGCCGTGGGGCATCACCGCTGAGGCCACCGCGGCCCGCAGGCGCTCGGCCGCCGCGGCCGCGTGCTGGGCGGAGGGGCAGCGGCACACCCACGCCAGCTCCTCCCCGCCCTGGCGCGAGACGAGGTCGCCCTCGCGGGCCGTCGCGCGCATGACGTCCGCCACGGCCACCAGCACACCGTCGCCGGCGTCGTGGCCGTGCACGTCGTTCACGCGCTTGAACGCGTCGACGTCCACCAGCACCACGGCGACCCGCTCGTCGTGCCGGGTCCGCGCCCGGAACCCCGGGAACCGCTCGGCCAGGCCGCGGCGGTTCAGCAGCCCGGTGAGGGGGTCCTGCCCGGCGACGGCCGCGAGGTCGTCGAAGCTGCGGCGCAGGCGCTGCTGGAGCGCGGCGTAGGTGAGGCACACCGTCGAGGTGACGACCGACGACGACGTCGCCACGTACCAGCCCATGGCGGAGGGGCCCAGGGCGAGCAGGAGCATCACCACCTGGCACGCCCCCACCCAGGCGGCGCCGAGGACGGCGGTCCTGCCCGAGCTGAAGACGACCACGCCGAGCGCCACCGCCGTCAACCCCGCCGAGGTGAGGGCCGGGTGTCCGGGGGAGCCCGACCAGGCCCCGTCCGCGGCGAGCGCTGCGGCGCCGGCGCAGAACGCCAGGACGGTCTCCTGCTCGCTGACGCGCGTCCAGCGGACCAGCTGCCAGACGAGCACCGCGGCCCACACCGCGGCGCAGGCCGCGAGGACCGCGGGACTGCCGGGCAGGCGGTCGAGGCGGAGGATCGCCGCGTGCACGCCGAGCATCGCGAGCACCGACCCCGAGATCGTCGAGAGCAGGAGCGCTCGGCTCCTGGGTGCCAGCGCCACCGGAGCAGGGTCCACACGACCGTGGTCGGCCGGCGGGGGGGCGGGGCTTGAGCGGTGACGCGCCCCACCACCCGGTCAGCGGGTGCGCGGTAGGGTCGCCGGGCACCCGACGACCGGGTGGTCGCCCCACAGCCCAGGAGTCCCCTTGTCCGTCGGAGATGTCGCGGGGCTCGTCGCGGCCCTCGCGTTCGTGGTCCTCGTCGCGCTGCTCGCGCGCCCGATCCTGAAGCTGGGGGCGGTGCTCGACGAGGCCCGCACCGCCATCAAGGGCGTGTCCGACTCGACCGTCCCGCTCATCGCCGAGGTGACCACCACGGTGGGCCAGGCGAACGAGCAGATGGAGAAGATCGACACGATCACCACCAACGCCGCACAGGTCACCACCAACGTCTCGGCGCTCACCGCGCTGTTCGCGGCGACCGTCGGCTCGCCCGTGGTGCGCGTCGCCGCCTTCACCTACGGCGTGCGCCAGGCCGTCGCCGGACGCCGCACGGGCGCCGGCAAGGCCGGCCGGCGCGCCGGCCGAGCGGCGGTCTGAGCCGTGGGCAGGCTGGTGCTGGCCGGGGTCGGTGTCGCCGCCGGCGTCGTCGCCGCCGTGAAGGCCGTGCGCCTGGCGCAGGCCGCCTCGCCGCAGGACGGTGAGGGCTGGTCGGCCTCGGTGCGCGCCTTCGCCGCCGACGTCCGCGCCGGCATGGCCGAGCGCGAGGAGGACCTGCGCATCGCCCTCGGCGTCGACACGGGCACCATCGACGAGGCCACCGCCCGCGACCTGCTCGAGAACCCCACGCGCCCGCGCTCCTGACGCGGCGCCCGCCGCGCCGCGCTGACCGGTGCGGCGCCCCCAGACCCTTCTTCCCTGACCACCCCCGGAGGGGACACCCGTGGAGACCGCCGAGATCCGCCGGCGCTGGCTGACGTTCTTCGAGGACCGCGGGCACACCGTGGTGCCCAGCGCCTCGCTCATCAGCCCCGACCCGACCCTGCTGTTCACCGTGGCGGGGATGGTGCCGTTCATCCCGTACCTGACCGGTCAGCAGACGCCGCCGTACCCGCGCGCCACGAGCGTGCAGAAGTGCGTGCGCACCCTCGACATCGACGAGGTCGGCAAGACCACGCGCCACGGCACGTTCTTCCAGATGAACGGCAACTTCTCCTTCGGCGACTACTTCAAGGAGGGGGCGATCTCCTACGCGTGGGAGCTCGTCACCACCCCCCAGGACCAGGGCGGCTACGGCTTCGACCCCGACTCGATCTGGGCCACGGTCTACACCGATGACGACGAGGCCCACCACCTGTGGCGGACCGTCGCCGGGCTGCCCGCGGAGCGCGTGCAGCGCCTGGGCATGGACGACAACTACTGGTCCACCGGCCAGCCCGGCCCGGCGGGCCCCTGCTCGGAGATCTACATCGACCGCGGTCCGGCGTACGGCCCCGACGGCGGCCCGGCCAACGACCCGGCCGGTGACCGGTACCTAGAGATCTGGAACCTGGTCTTCATGCAGTTCCAGCGCGGGGAGGGCCAGGGCAAGGACTTCCCCATCCTCCACGAGCTGCCGAAGAAGAACATCGACACCGGCATGGGCCTGGAGCGCACCGCGCTGCTGCTCCAGGGCGTCGACAACATGTACGAGATCGACCAGGTCTCGCCGGTGCTGCGCCACGCGGCCGAGCTGGCCGGGGTCCGCTACGGCGCCGACCGCGACGCCGACGTGCGGCTGCGCGTCGTCGCCGACCACGTCCGCGCGTCCCTGATGCTCATGGGCGACGGCGTCACCCCCGGCAACGAGGGCGGCGGCTACGTGCTGCGCCGCCTGGTGCGCCGCGCGGTGCGGGCCATGCGCCTGCTCGGCGTCGACACCCCCACGCTGCCCGAGCTGCTGCCCGTCTCCCTGGAGGCCATGGCTCCGGCGTACCCCGAGCTGCGCGAGGGCTTCGGCCGCATCAGCGCCGTCGCCTACGCCGAGGAGGACGCCTTCCGGCGCACCCTCGTGGCGGGCACGACGATCCTCGACACCGCGGTGGCGCGGGCCAAGGAGGCGACCCCGGCGAGCGGTGCGGCCCAGCCGGTCCTGTCCGGCGAGCGGGCCTTCGAGCTGCACGACACGTTCGGCTTCCCCATCGACCTGACGCTGGAGATGGCGGCAGAGCAGGGCGTGGCCGTCGACGCCGAGGGCTTCCGGCGCCTGATGACCGAGCAGCGCACCCGCGCCCGCGAGGACGCCCGCGCCAAGCGCGCCGGGCGCACCGACACGGCCGGGTACCGCCAGGTCGCCGACGAGCTGGGCCGCGACGTCGACTTCCTCGGCTACGAGGTGCTCGCCGCCGAGGGCCGCGTGGTCGGGCTGCTGCGCGACGGCGCGAGCGTCCCCGTGGCGCTGGCGGGCGACGACGTCGAGCTGGTCCTCGACAGGACCCCGTTCTACGCCGAGAGCGGCGGCCAGCTGGCCGACCACGGCCGCCTCACCGTGACCGGCCCCACCGGCGCGCGGGCGGTCGTCGACGTCACCGACGTCCAGCGGCCCATCCCGGGTCTCAACGTGCACCACGCGACCGTCGTGTCCGGCGAGGTCGCCGTCGGTGACGCCGTCGAGGCCGTCGTCGACGCCGGGCGCCGCCTGGCCGTGGCGCGCGCCCACACCGCGACCCACCTCGTGCACCAGGGCCTGCGCGACGCGCTCGGCCCCGACGGCACGCGCCAGGCGGGCTCGGAGAACGCGCCCGGCCGCCTGCGCTTCGACTACACCGCGCTGGCGGCGCCGACCCCCGCGCAGCTGGTCGACGTCGCCGCCGAGGTCAACACCTTCCTCGCCGACGACCTCCCGGTGACCACCACCGTCACCGACCCGGAGTCCGCGCGCCGCGCCGGCGCCCTGGCCTTCTTCGGCGACAAGTACGGCGACCGCGTGCGCATGGTCGGCATCGGCGAGTGGTCCAAGGAGCTGTGCGGCGGCACCCACGTGGAGCGCACCGGCCAGCTCGGCGTGGTCACGCTGCTCGGTGAGGCGTCGATCGGCTCGGGCACCCGCCGCGTCGAGGCGCTCGTGGGCCCCGACGCCCACGCCCACCTGGCCAGGGAGAGCGCCCTGGTCAGCCAGCTGACCACGCTGCTCAAGGTGCGCTCCGACGAGCTGCCCGACCGCATCGCGGTGCTGCTCGACCAGCTCAAGGAGGCCGACCGCACCATCGCCGCCGCTCGCGCCAAGGAGGTCCTCGCCGGTGCGGGGGCCCTCGCGGCCGGCGCCGAGGTCGTCGGCGGCGGACAGGACGGCGTGCGCCTGGTCGCCACCAGCGCCGGCGAGGTCTCCTCCGCCGACGACCTGCGCACCCTCGCGCTCGACGTCCGCGGCCGCCTGGGCGAGTCCGCGTCGGTGGTCGTCGTCGGCGGTGTGGCCAAGGGCCGCCCCGTGGTCGTCATCGCCACGAGCCCCGCGGCACGCGCCGCGGGCCTCAAGGCCGGCGCGCTCGTCCGCGTGGCCGCGACCACCCTCGGTGGCGGTGGCGGCGGCAAGGACGACGTCGCGCAGGGCGGTGGCACGGACGCGGCGGCGCTGCCCGCGGCGCTCGAGGCCGTCCGCACCGCGGTGGCGCAGACCGCTGGCGCCTGAGGGCCGGGCGGGCGGCAGACGGGCGGGACGGTCGTGAGGCGGGGCGTGAGGCTCTGCGTCGACGTCGGGTCGGTGCGCGTCGGGCTCGCCGCCAGCGACCCCGACGGGCTGATCGCGTCACCGGTGGAGACCCTGCCGCGCGACCGCGCCCGGGGCTCGGACCTGCAACGCATCGTCACGGAGGCCTCCGAACGGGGGGCTGTGGAGATCGTCGTCGGCCTCCCGTTCTCGCTCTCGGGGCGCGAAGGTCCAGCGGCGGCTCACGTGCGTGGCTACGCTGCTGATCTGGCAGGACGTGTCGCGCCGGTGCCGGTGCGCCTCGTCGACGAGCGGCTGAGCACCGTGAGCGCCCACCAGGCGCTGACGGCCTCCGGGCGGTCGGGCCGGCGCCACCGACAGGTGGTCGACCAGGTCGCGGCGGTGCTCGTGCTGCAGACGGCCCTGGACGCGGAGCGCGCCTCGGGCCGGCCACCGGGGTCGACCGTCGATCCCGGGCCCGCCGGGGCCTGACGCCGCGGCGGGAGGAGGGACGGATCGCGCCGATGAGCGGCTTGTCGCTGGAGGACCTGCCCGGGAGCCCCGAGTCCCGTGCGTCCTCGAGGTCGGCGCAGCGCAGCGCCCAGCGGGGTGACCGCGACCGGCGCCGCAAGCGCCGCCGCACCACCGCGCTGGTGGCCCTGGCGGTGTGCGCCGTCCTCTTCGGCGGGGGCGCCGTGCTCGTCGGCAGCCAGGCCAGCTCGCTGGTCGCCTCCCTCACCGACTCCGGCGACTACGAGGGCACCGGCAGCAGCGACGTCGACGTGACGATCCCCGCCGGCGCCTCCGGGCGCACCATCGCCTCGACCCTCACCGAGGCGGGCGTCGTGAAGACCTCCGGCGCCTTCCTCACCGCCGCCGCCGACGACCCGGCGTCGACCTCCATCCAGCCGGGCACCTACCGGCTGCGCTCGGAGATGTCCGCGGCCTCGGCCCTGGCCCTGCTGCTGGACCCGTCCTCGCGGCAGTCGCTGCAGGTGCAGACCATCGAGGGCAACCTCGCCTCCCAGATCTTCCAGAAGCTGTCCGAGGCCAGCGGCCGGCCCGTCAGCGACTACGAGGCCGCCGCGCAGGACCCGGCCCTGGGCCTGCCGGCTGCCGCGAACGGCTCCGTCGAGGGCTACCTGTTCCCGGCCACGTACACCTACGACCTCGACTTCACGCCGCTGCAGCAGCTGCAGGCGATGGTGACCCGCGCGACCCAGGCGATGGACGAGGTGGGCTTCCCCGCCGACCCGGCGGAGCGGCACCGCCTGCTCACCGAGGCGAGCCTGGTGCAGAAGGAGGGGGCGAACGCCGAGGACATGGCCAAGGTGGCGCGCGTGATCGAGAACCGCATCACCGCCGGCCAGCCGCTGCAGTTCGACACCACCGTCAACTACGCCACCGGCAAGACGGGCCTGACCACCACCGCCGAGGACCGCGCCAGCACCTCGCCCTACAACACCTACCTCTACCCGGGCCTGCCGCCGGGGCCGATCGCCTCTCCGGGGGAGGACGCCATGCGCGCCGCCCTCCAGCCCGCGGAGGGCACCTGGCTGTACTTCGTGGTGACCGACCCCACCACCGGGGCCACGGCCTTCGCCGACACCTACGCCGAGCACCAGCGCAACGTCGCGCAGTTCCAGGCGTGGCTGCGCGCCAACCCGCAGCCCCAGGGATGAGAGCCGCCGTCTGGGGCTCGCCGATCGCCCACTCCCTCTCACCGGCCCTGCACCGCGCCGCCTACGCGGCGCTCGGGCTCGACTGGCGCTACGACCTCACCGAGGTCGACGTCGGCGCGCTGCCGGCGGCCGTCGCCGGCCTGGACGAGACCTGGGCCGGGGTGTCGCTGACCATGCCGCTCAAGGCAGCGGTGCTGCCGCTGCTGGCGCAGACCTCGCCGACGGCCCTGGCGGTGGGCGCGGTCAACACGCTGCTGCCGGTGCCCGGCGAGCCGGGAGCGCGACCGGCCTGGCGCGGGGAGAACACGGACGTCCACGGCGTCGTCGCCGCCCTGGCCGAGGCGGGGGTCGAGCCCGGCGGGTCCGGTGGGCCCTCGCGCAGCGCCGTGGTGCTGGGCGGCGGCGCCACCGCGGCCTCGGCGCTGGCGGCGCTGGCGCAGCTCGGCGTCCGCGAGCCGGCGGTCGTGGTGCGCTCCCCGGAGCGTGCCCGGGCCCTGGTCGACGTGGGCGACCGGCTCGGCGTCGCGGTCCGGCTGCACCGCTGGTCGGAGCCCCTGCCCGTGGCGGAGATGCTCGCCCGCGCCGACGTCGTCGTCTCCACGGCGCCCGTCGGTGCCGCTGACGGTGTCGCCGAGGTGCTGGCTGACGCGCCGCCCGGTGGTCGCGCCCCTCGGGGTGCGCTGCTCGACGTCGTCTACGCCCCGTGGCCGACGGCCCTGGGTGCTGCCTGGGCCGCCGCCGGGGCCCCCGTGGTGGGCGGCTTCGCGATGCTCCTCCACCAGGCGTGCCGCCAGGTGGAGCTGATGACGGGCCGCCCCGCCCCGGTGGAGGCCATGCGAGCCGCCGGACCGGCCGTGCCCGAGCAGCTGCTCACCCGCTGACCTCCCGCCGCCCTCGCGCTGCCCTCGCGCCGCCCTCGCGCTGCCCTCGCCCCGGCCTCGCACCGACCCGAGGGGTCGCGCACCTCAAGGCCGCCCGCCGCGCCGCCGATGCACCCCAGGACGGGAGGGCCCTGCCCTCGGCGCGTGATCAGGAGGAGCCCGGTGAGCAGCTGGAGCAGCGACGACCTCGGCGTGGTGAGCTGGAGCAGCCCCGCGCCCGCTGCGGACGCCCCGGTGCCGGTGCAGCCCGCCCGCGCCGCCGGCTGGGAGCACCACCTCGTCGAGCCGCCCGCCCCCGTCGCAGCGGCTCATCACGACGTCCAGCGCGAGGTGCAGCACCAGCGGTGGGCGCCCACCTCGGTGCTCGAGGACGACGCGCCCGCCGTCCCGGCCCAGGCCGGAGCGCCCGCACCCGTCCGCGGTGAGGCCGACCCCGACGCCGAGGTGGGCCTCGACATCACCGCGGTGCTGGGGGCGATGCTGCACTCCGGCGCGTCCGACCTGCACCTGACCACCGGCGCCCCGCCCACGGTCCGCCGCCACGGCGAGCTGCGGCCCCTGGAGGGCTTCGAGCGCCTGACGTCCGCCGTCCTGCAGCGCAGCCTCTACGGGATGCTCACGCAGAAGCAGCGCGCCCGCTTCGAGGAGGAGCTCGAGCTCGACTTCGCGCACTCGGTGCCCGGCCGCGGCCGCTTCCGCGTCAACATCTACCGCCAGCGGGAGTCCCTGGGCGCGGCCTTCCGCGTCATCCCCGCCGAGATCAAGCCGCTGGACGCCCTCGGCATCCCGCCGGCGGTCTCGCGCTTCGCCGGGCTGCCGCGCGGCCTGGTGCTGGTGACCGGCCCCACCGGCTCGGGCAAGTCCACGACGCTGGCCGGGCTCATCGACCTCGCCAACTCGACCCGCAGCGACCACATCATGACCGTCGAGGACCCGATCGAGTTCCTCCACCGCCACAAGAGCTGCCTGGTCAACCAGCGGGAGGTGGGGGAGGACACCCACTCCTTCGCCAGCGCGCTCAAGCACGTGCTGCGCCAGGACCCCGACATCATCCTCGTCGGCGAGCTGCGCGACCTGGAGACCATCTCCGTGGCGCTGACCGCCGCCGAGACCGGCCACCTGGTGTTCGCCACGCTGCACACCCAGGACGCGGCCCAGACCATCGACCGCGTCGTCGACGTCTTCCCGACCGAGCAGCAGGAGCAGATCCGCGCCCAGCTCGCCGCCACCCTGCAGGGCGTGGTCTGCCAGACCCTGTGCAAGACCGCCGACGGCCGCGGGCGCGTGGTGGCCACCGAGGTGCTCATGGCGACGCCGGCCATCCGCAACCTGGTGCGCGAGGGCAAGACCCACCAGATCTACTCGGCCATGCAGGCGGGCGCCGCGCACGGCATGCACACCCTCGACCAGCACCTGGCCGACCTGGTCCGCCGCGGACGGGTCACCCGCGCCGAGGCGCTGAGCAAGGCCAACAGCCCCGAGGACTTCTCCCGCCTGGTGGGCGGCGCCTGATGGCCACCTCGACGCTGTTCGACTACACCGTCCGCGACGCCTCCGGGAAGCTCGTCACCGGGAAGATGGAGGCGGCCGACGAGTCCGCGCTCGTCGCCCGGCTGCGGGCCCAGGGCCACGCACCGCTCAAGGTCAAGCCTGCCGGGACGGGCCTCAACCGCGAGATCACGCTCCCGGGCAGCGACCGGGTTCCGCTGAAGGACCTGGCGGTGATGTCGCGGCAGTTCGCCACGATGATCAGCTCGGGCCTGTCGCTGCTGCGGGCGCTGTCGATCCTGTCGGAGCAGACCGCCTGCAAGCCGCTGGCGAAGACGCTCGCGGGGATCCGCGTCGACGTCGAGGGCGGGTCCTCGCTGTCGGTGGCGATGGCCCGGCACCCGAGGGTGTTCCCGCCGCTGATGGTCAACATGGTGCGCGCCGGTGAGGTCGGCGGCTTCCTGGAGACCGTGCTGGTGCAGGTGGCCGACAACTTCGAGTCCGAGGTCAAGCTCCAGGCGAAGATCAAGTCGGCGATGGCCTATCCCACCGTGGTCTTCGTCATCGCCGTCCTGGCGGTGGTCGGCATGCTGCTCTTCATCGTGCCGATCTTCGCCGACATGTTCGCCTCGCTCGGCGGCGAGCTGCCGCTGCCCACGCGCGTCCTCGTGGTGCTCTCGGACGGCCTGCGCGTCGGCGCGCCCCTGGGTGTCGTCGTGCTGCTCGCGCTGGGGGTGGCCTGGGCGCGCTGGAAGCACCACCCAGTGGTGCGGAACGCCGTCGACCCG
>Ga0325403_1001332_pt1 | contig 20304 bp, 10 predicted proteins | sample PopdelMetagenome_19_FD_205665 | JGI IMG/M metagenome (GOLD analysis project Ga0325403, IMG submission 205665) | Populus deltoides microbial communities from Bellville, Georgia, United States - Xylem-PdKOR-R4 | ecosystem: Host-associated > Plants > Phyllosphere > Stem > Wood/Secondary xylem... | reverse complement strand
TCAATTATCAATTATCAATTATCAATCTTGAAACTCACATAATCAAGTGCGAAATACAATCAAGTAACTCACGTTTTGCGAGCTTTGCCAGCTTTTGCGATGTCTGGTGGATCCCAAGCCCAATCTTGGATGCTCTTTTATTAAATTCGGATTGAATCGCCACAGCAGATCGCGTGGCATCGACCTTGGTGCTGCTACCACTGCTGGAAGATGCCACATTGTTCGCCGATGAGAACGATTTCTTTAACCTCTCTGCTACACTCAAAAACTCTTGTGTCCGATCCCTATACGATGTTTTTACCGGCGCCATCATCATCTTCGTCCTCTATTTTCTTTCGTTTTTTTTTTTGTTTACAAAATAATAGTAATAATAATAATATGAATTAAATCCTATTTATAAAAAGGGGCATGCCCGATCTCCAACCTAAACTGAGGATTGGATTGCCAGTGGAACGGTAAGAGAAGACACAAAGTAGGACAGAATTGTAAATAGGGTTTAGGATAGAATTGAGGAAAAGGAAAGGAGAGAGAGATTGTTTGCTCAATTGGGAGAGGAGAGGAGAGGAGAGGAGATCTAAAATCTAGATCTACCTGATGAATTGTTTTGCTGTGCAATTTGGGTCCAAAATTAAGACGCCCAATTTTCAAATCCGACTACAAAAAATAATTGAATTTCAACGATATTTGACGACATCGTTCAGAATTCGCTAAATTCTTAATAGCTAAGGAATGATTTTTCTTCGAATAAAAATAAAATTAGATTTTTCTTAGTTAATTTTATGGTTTTTATTTTTATTTTCTTATTCTATGTTATTATATTATTTTCTATTTTATTTGTATAAGAGTTTTTTTAGGAATTAGATATTTTTTAATTATTTTTATATTTTTCTATTTTATTTTCTTATTATGTAACAGTATGTTTTCTAGTTTTATTTTTATTTGAAGAGAATATTTTTCCTATTATATTTATTATTATTATTATTATTAGAATTTTTTATTTTTTATATAATTGATTGTAATAGCTTTTTTTTAAGTGAGACATGAATGAACAAGAATTAAATATTTTTTGTGTCTTCAAATAGTTATAGCAATGCTCTAGATTTTGAAGGTTTTTATATATAACAAATTTTGTTATCCTTTTACTCTTACTTCGTTAATTGGAATATATTTAGAAAAAGTTGCAGGAAAAGACATTATTGTGTAGGAGAAGATGATGAGGTTCTTCTTAGAGAAAAAAATACATAGGCACTAATATGTTGTTTTTGTATGCATCGGTTTTTGTTATTAGAAATCTTGTTGGTGGGATCCATGATGAGATTTCTCGCATAAAGGTGTTGTGTTAGAGATTTATAATGGGATAATCCGCATAAAGATGTTGTGTTAGGGATTAATGATGGAAAAACCCACACATAAAAGGATGTTTATTGTGAAGAAAAGTTTTTTATTGAGGTTTGAAATCGAGGACGAGTTCCTTCCAATTTAAGGAGATTGACGCAAGAGTTTTTTTTATAGAAAAAATATATTTTTCTTTGTTAATTTTATGTTTTTTTATTTTTATTTTTCTACTTTGTATTATTATGTTTTTCAAGTTTTATTCTTATTTGAAGATTTTTTTTCTTATTTAGTATTATTAGGGTTTTTTTTTTTTTATATGAAGGGTTGTAATAGTTTTTTAAATCAACCTTTAATAATGTTCCTAAATAGGGTGAGAATGCCTAAATAAAACCAGATGTTATAGTAATAATGGGTTTCCCGCAACGTGTGTTTGTCACGTGCCGCCACAGACAACAACACGTGGAATGACACTTTAGAATCCTGGATCGAGCATGGCACAACAAATTGGGTAGCTTCCCCTTTCCTTTTGTGCTTGTACCTTTGATGAGAATCAATATTACACACGTTGTTTTGGGAGAAACAAATGACAGCGTGTGAGTTGGAGTAGGAAGAGTTGCTGGTTGTGTGACTCATGATGTTGGTTAAGGGTTGGTGTGACTCACGATGCTAGTTAAGGGTTGGTGTGGTAAAGGCTGGTTCAGCTGAAACAATTAATTGTATAAAGGTGTTATTGTGAGAGAAAGGTTATGGGTTTCGCATGATGATGGGCTAACCATAAATGATGGTGTTTAGAGGTTGTTAATGATTGTCCTGGGATTATGGGTTTGTGATGGAGAGAGAGAGAGAGAGAGAGAGAGAGAGAGAGAGAGAGAGAGAGAGAGAGAGAGAGAGAGAGAGAGAGGTGGGTTTACTGTTAATGAAAGCTTCAGTTTTGGAGATGAAGGTGGAGACAGTTGTTGTGAGGTTGGCTGGCAATTGAAGGGAAGAGTTGGATCTACCATGAGTGTGCTGGTGTTCATGTGCTGGAATCAATGAATTGGTATGGTGGGTGGTTGGTGATTTTTTTCTTCTTTTGTTTTTAAAAAGTCAGTGATGGAAGAAAGAAAATGAGGGAGATGAGGAAATGATTTTGGCCAAATCCTCAATGGAAAATTTTTGGGTTCTGTATGGGAGTTCTAGATTTTTTTTTTATTCTTTAGGTCTGTTCTTGAAGTAGAATTTTTTAATCTCCCTCAATCTAGAGATTTTGACCCGCTCCCCCACCTTTTCTTTTCATTGATATCTATATTTATAATACAACAGTCAAAGAGTATATAAAATTCAAAGTCCAAAACAATCTCATCATATTTTTTTAAATTTAAACTTGATTAGAGTTTAAAGTCAATTTTAAAAATGAATAACTAAGATATCATGATCATCTTTCTCAAACTGAAGATTGAGAGAGAAGGATAAAAACACATTATAGTCCCTAGTTTTTTCACAAGTTGACAAATCATTCTTTTAATCAAAATTAGTCCTTGATTTTTTAATTTCAAATATAACCCCCCCTTAAAAATTATTATAAAAGCAAATAAGGTAAAAATTAGGTTATAACAGTTACTCCCTTTTTACAACGCGTACAATATAAAGTCTTGTAAAAGGCTTTATATAGAAAGCTTGTAAAGAAAAAAAAACAAAAGATATGAAAATGATTTTTTATCTTGCAAAACTTCAAAACTAGTTATTTGAGAGGCGATCTTCTTCGAGAAAAACTAAAATTTTAAAATTAGCTACTTATGAGGCGAGTCACCTTGTTAGTGAAAAATGTAAGGTTTTTTTTTTTTAAGTGGTCTAATTGTTTGAGGTGACTTGCATGTTGTGTGAAAAATACAAAGATTTTTCAAAAAGTGATCTACTTGTTCTAAGGAACTTGCTCGTTGTGTGAAAAATTCTGAGATTTTTTCAAAAGTGATCTAATTATTCAAGGTGATCTATTTGTTGGTAAAAAAATATAAAGATTTTTCGAAAGTGATCTAATTATTCTAGGTGACCTACCTGTTGTTGAAAAATTCAGAGATTTTTTAAAAGTGATCTAATTGTTTTAGGCAACTTGCCTATTGGTGTGAAAAAAAAAAGTATTAAAAAATGATCTAATTATTCCAAGCGACCTACTCGTTATGTCGCACCCGACATCGCGACAACCCTCAAATAATTCTAGATTGTGAAAAAAAAACAGATTTCTGGCATCTTATTCTTTTAGGGGAAAAGATCTTGTTTGAGGAGTCGCCACCTAGTATTATGGTCACTAGGAACCTTAACTGGTCAACATAGATTCTATGACTCGAGATTGGTTACGTAAAAGGAAAGATATTATCACCCCTTAAACGTTCTGCCTGAGGCAGACTGCATTGTTAGTTTTGTCTTAAATTGCTAAATATTTATTAGTTTATGCTATGATAATTTGCTTATAATATTCCTGACTCTAGCGCCAGTGAATATTCGAGCTCGAAAATTCCAACTCTGGCGTTGGTAAAAATTCGTAGCTATAAAAAAAAAATAGATCAATATTTTTTTATTCCCTACTCTAGCGCCAGTGAATAAATAAATAAAAATAAATTTATTTTTACGCATGCACAAATTTTTATTTTTCTAGCTAAATAAAATAAAATACAACGAATAAAAATAATATAAATTTAAACCGGTATTTTTATTCCTGACTCCGGCGTCAGTGAATAAACCAATAAATTTACATTATTTTTATTCATGCATACATATTTTTTTATTTTTTCTGTTTTTTATTTTTTTATTTTTCTATTTTTCATTTTTTTGGGGGTTGGGCCCAGCTCAGCCCACATGGGCTGGACTAGACCCAACCAGCCCAGCCCGGTTACTGGCCCAAGCCAGTGACTTGGCTGGGCAAAGGCACGCACCACGCGTGCGTGCAAGAGTTAATTAAATCCAAGCTGCAGTGACTTTACAACGAAAAATGGAAAAGAAGGGAACGAAGACAAACTTACCTGATCTGCAGACGTTGCTGGAGGCGATGAAGACGATGGGGATATTAATGTTGGTCTCTGTGTCTCCTGCTTGCGTTTTCCTTTTGCTTCCCCTGTCTTTCTGTTTTGAACTTCTTCCTTTGCTTTTAACTTTGCTCGTTGCCCCGGTTATTGAGATGGAAGGGACGAAGACGGTGATAAAATGCTGTCTCCTGGGTTTGTTTTTCGTCTTTTAGCCCCTCGGTTATGTGATTCCTCTGTCTCCCCCTTTTCTCCCCAGTTTCTCTTCCTCTTTTTCACCTGCTTGTTTTCTGGGTTTTTCGTTCTCCCCCTCTGTGATTCCTCCTCTGTGTTTTTTTTTGTTTCTGTCTTCGGGTTCTTCCTTTTTCTTTGGTTTGCAGGGGGCGATTGAAGACGATGATATTAGTGTTGGTTTTCTGGGTTTACTGCTTGTATTGGTCTTTGTTTTATGGGTTTCTGTCCTCTGTCTCTCCCAGTTTTTCTTTCGTTCCCAGTCTCTCCGTCTCTCTGTTTTTGCCTTCTTTTCCTCATCGGTTCACTCCTCTCTTCTTTTATAAGGCCAGAACCGGTGGTAACGGCCGCCTTCAATGAGTAAGCGTTGCTGCCAATGGATGAAAGGCCTCTGCCTTTAATGGCAGAGCCGTTGCAGAGGAAGAAGACGGTGAATAGTCGCTCAAAACGACCCTGTTTTCTAGCTCTAAAGGCTGCTTTCAATTTGGTCCCTGGAATTCTTATAATTTTGCAATCAAGCCCCTGGTTAAAACGTAATTGGATCCTTGCATTTCCACGCCATTTTCAAGCTGGTCCTTGGGTTTTAATGTTTGCAATTTGGACCCCAATTAAACCCCAAACTTTGATATTTCTCCAATTAAACCCTTAATTGGATTAATTAAATTAATTCCAAGTTTAATTAAGTCTTAAAACTTATCAATTCTCCAATTAAAACCTTGATTTGATTAATTAAATTAATTTCAAAGTTTAATTAAACCCCAAAACTTCCAATCATGTTGCCCTTAACCCAAATTTTAATTCATTCTTCATTTATTTCATTTTACTTGTTTTTCATCATCATCATCATTTTTTTATCATCATTTTCTTTTTATCCTTTTTAGTAAATAAAATAATAATAATAATTAAAATAAAAATGGTCAAAAATTAGGTTATGACACGTTATGTGAAAAATACAAAGATTTTCAAGTTGGTCTAATTCTTATGGGTGACATATCAAGGTGAAAAATATACAGATTTCTCATGATTGATCTCATTTTTTCAAGGGACCTACTCATTCATGAAAAATATAAAAGTTTTTCAACATTGATCTAATTGTAATGGGTGGCCTACCCACTGATGAAAAAATACAAAGATTTTTTAGGTTGATATAATTCTCATGAGCGACCTTCCTAGGTGAAAAACATAAAGATTTCTCTAAAGTGAAATATTTTTAGAAGTATTTTCAAATTTGGCCATTTTGAGGGGGCTTGTCTTTTAATGGATCCCATCAGAGATTTTTCTTATAAATTTTTGCAAAACACATTATTCAATGCTTTTGAGTTAGATGATATGCATGTATCTTTACCTAATTTAAAATATAGCTTCTCATTTCTTCTCAATCTCTTTGTTACATGGTTGGTAAGGTCTTGCTATATTTTATTTGAGTCCTCTTGATCATTTGACTTCTTACCCATTTGAGTTTGCCCATATAAGTATTTTTCCAGAATATTTGTAATTTTACACAACTCAGCCTTTATGGGGCCCATCACGATCCATTTCTTGCTGGGAATTCTCTATCTTGTTAATTAATTTAAGAGGATTATTCATTACTTCCTTGTTTCATTGCTAAAAACATTCAGTGTCACTTGTTGCCTTGAAAGATTCAAACTTCCCCTTGTAAACAACAATGCCCCCTTATCTCACTGCCTGAAGCATTCTCTTTTCACTATTACCTTGAAGGGATTAAATCATCTTCTAAATACAATATTGCCCTATTGTTTTGACAATTACCTCTAAATGTGCTTTGTTAATGAATTAGACAAATAATGACTTTAAGAAACCCTATTTCTTTTTGACTTGGTTTCAATGAAGAAATATTTATCTAGAATGAATTTTGAAATCTTGATCTTGTATTTTAACAACAAAAATTGTTTCGATATGAGTTTAAAACAATTTACTTTTGAAATCTTGCAACTTCCTGGGAATTGTTTGAAAAATGGATGATTTGTTCTTGTGTCGATGAGATTGAAATTAGTGAAGATACATGATGAGGTGACCTTCTGCTTTTGTAGGTTTCAAAGCAAGAGGTCCAATTAAAAGCTCACGGTTTTGTTTGAGAGAGATTTATCTTTTTTTGAGTATTCATTTTACTAGCATAAATAATAGCGAGTAACTTGTTCACAATGTTACGACTCTTATTAAAAAGTCTTTTGCATTTTAAGAGCACCATTTATTGGTTCAGGTTGCTTGATTGAAAATGACTTTTAAAGGCACATAATGTAGGTTATAGCTCTTGGCTAAGAAAGAAAGGGATTCATAAAGCTTAAAAAGTGTGTCAAGGTTTCAAAGACTCATGATCACTATCACTAACTTGACTCATTGTGTCTTTCAATCCTTTTCTTTTGTTGTTTCTCTTTGATTTGTTTCTTTTTTTTAATTGTTTTGGTAGGGTATCCTCATTTTGTTTTAACTATCACTTTTGCTTTTGATTTGGGCATGCCCTTTAGCATTTGAGTTTCTTGGGCTCTTTTGCTTTTTGAATTTCTCATAGCTTTTTATCAATTATTGAACATTGAAATGTCATTTGCCTCTACTATGGGGATGTGAACTTAGTTAAAATTTTCTTATGAAAAAAGATTTATTTAGACCTAAAAGGGACCACAAGAAATATATTCATTTTAGAATGTGACAGGGATAACAAAGATGATATTTTCTCATTTCAAACACAAACAATTAAAACTAATAAACTTTGATCTCGTCTAGTGTAATGGTTTGGACTTTGCAAGGAGCTGCATTTCATGAATCCAATGAATCCACTACATACCATTTTACATACATCTAAAATATGGCTAAAAAAATATAGTGTTAGAGTGATTACTTATTTTTCAACTAATATATCAACGAGGGAGTTGCTTGATTAATTTGTCATCCTATAAATAGAATGTTAAAATATTGTTTTAAATAGTCATCAAATTATTTCTTAAATAAAAAATAAGTTTGATTTTTCAAATTTCCATAAGGAAAAGATTTTTGGTAAAAGAAATGAGCAGAGTTTATGAGATTATGCAAGGCTGCAAAGGCAGGTTATTATAGGAATTCTCTTTCAGGATTTCTAAAAATGAATAATGTTTGGTTATAAATAAAAGAAAAAAGACACAATTGAAGGAATAACTCATTATTTCATTGAAACTTTAGAAAATAGATTTAACAACAAAAACCTTATGCCAAAATATTGGGTCATGATTGTTAGCAAGGTAAAACACAGTAACTAAACAAAACACATAACAAGTCAAAGCACTTAACAACCATTGATTGGATTTTCTAGAATCTCCCAATTATTTTGCTCCCATGAACTCATTGACAAGAGCATCTTTCTAATAGTCAATTAGGGTCATATGTAGACCATTTTTGTTCCAATGACACTGTAGCTTTATTTTTAGGATGGTTGATTTCTAAGGGTTAGTACAAAAAAGTTAACTATATGAGGGGTAAGTGTTTTTGTTTTGGTTTTGTATCCACCTTCAAAATTATAAACCTCAATTTCCTTCCTTTTTTTAGTAAAACCTTTCTCTTTAGTATGGTTTGTTCAATCTTCTCGGCTATAATAACCATGTCAATGAAAAGCTGTGAAGAACTTCCAATCAAGTATTTAAAGTATGAGACCTTAAAGGTGTTGAAAAATAAACTAATTATCTTTTTTCCAACAAAGAACGATTCATTTGTGCAACTATCTCATGCTACCTTTGAGTGTATTTTCTTATGGACTCCTTGTTGTCCACGTCCATAGTTTACAAGCTTGATCTATCAGGGTTCATGTCCATATTGAACATATATTGCCTAATAGAAACATTAACCAAATCCTTCCACCTTTTCACCTTGATATTGTCCAATTGCATATACCAAATGAAAGCAATATCGCTCAAGTTATCTTGAAAGAAATGAATTAATAATTTTTCATCATAAACCACCTCAACTATTTTGTTGTTGTATGTTTTGAGAAGAGTTATAGGCCATTGAGTTTTGGTATATTTAACAAATTTTAACACTCTAAATGTTTTTGGAATAACAACATTGGGCACCAAACATATCTCAACAGCTTTTATAAGATCATACCGACAAGTTCCCTCAATCGCTTTCATCCTTTCTTCTAGAGTAGCCAATTTTTCTAGGCCATTTTCTTTCACTACCTTGTCTTTTTGAGATTCCTTCACTATCAAGTCAATAACAGGGGCTATCCTCATGGGATATACTAGTTGAGTAGATAGGAAACATGCAGCCTGTTCAGATTCAGGGAACACTTTATTCGCCCCTAGATTCTGTGGATTAAAAGGAGTTACGGGTATAAATGCAAACTGAGTTATGACTGTTGGCTATACAGATGTTGATTCTTTAGATTTATATCTCAAAGCCTGTTCGAGTAGACTAGAAGCCTTACGACTTTTTCTTTAAGACTTTTCAACTCTCTTTGGTATTGGGCTTCCAACTGAACTCTTTTTTCTTTTTTTAATTTATCTTCTTCTCAAGCGAGTGTTATATGTGTAACTTAATAAGGGACCTATATGTCAACCTACTAAATGAAAATCATGCAATCATACAGAGTAAATATAAGATATAAAAGTGATGATGTTATCAATAAGAAAAATGCATATTAAATATGGACTCGTTCTTTATAGGGTGACAACGATCGTAATTCATGGATTTTAGGAACCTAATGTTATTATTATACTAATTAGAGGATCTTTGTGCAGTTTTGCCTAAGTTCAAGCTTTTGATAGCCCTTCGGCTTCTAATTCAAGACAATTTCTTTTTGTTAACTGTAACAACTCAAACTTTTATAAAATTTCTATGAGGCAACCATTTGCCACTCAATTGGTCTTGAAATTCAAGATGTCATATGTTGGGCTTGCTATAGTGAGATTACACAGGGTACAACCTAATAGGTTGCTTTTAGCCGTTAAGTGCATCAAGGGATATGTTACTATCTAGTCTCAAATGGTCTTTTGCATGCTCAGTGATTGTCCTTGAAAGGTCCATATAAGGCTTACAAGGAGAGTGAGGATAAAGGTCCTGAATAATATTAGATCGACATACCAATTACTTCTAAGTAAACAATCAAGCAAGAGTTGGATAGTTTCATGAGTTTTGCCCAGGCTAAAGCCATTGGAATACCGTTACTTCCCTACCTATCCTAAAGTTTAGGGTGTGTGATCTCAAAAGTGATGCATGGTGATATAAGCATGAATGCATGCTAAAATAGTAAAAACAAGAAAATAAACAAACAACGCAACAAACAAGAAATTAATAAAAAGACAAAAGGAAAATATGTTAAAAAAGATGACAATATTTTAGTGCAGTCAATCTTAACATAAGTCTCTAAGAGATGGCAAACTTATGTTTCTTTAATAGCTAGGAGATATAAATAAAGAGATGGAAGTTTTGAATTTTAGAATAATAGTGGATGTAAGAGTAATTATAGCATTTCTAAATATTCTTCTCTTTCTATCACTTTTTTTTCTTTTTCCTAAACTTTATGCAATAACATGATATTTAAGATAAAGTAGAAAACAAAGCAACTTATAACAAACAAAGGAGAATTTAAAGAGAAAAAAAAAAGCATAAGAGAAAGAGGAATAAAAAAATGAAAAAACAAACATAATCTAGATAAATGACGAAAGCAACCAAAATCATCATCACACACTTCCTAACAAACAACCCTAAAAGACAACCACAAAGAACATGAGTCATAGATAAAGGTCAACTAACCAGCATAATCAACCAATCAAAAATCACTTTGAAACAGGAATAACAATAATAAAAACCAAGAATGCAGAAGAGAAAGAACAACAATACAAGTGATGAAAACCTATATTGTGAAACATGAAACCCCAAATAATTAAAACCAATAACTAAGGTAACAAACAATCTAGAGAAAAAAAAAAGAAACAAACATAAAAAAGAAACAAAAGGAATAAAAACAACAATACTAGGTATTACAATGGTAGATAAAAAAAAATATAGATAAGATAGAGAGAAAGCTCTATATAGAGAATGATACCACTTTTATTTTCAAACCCAAGACAAATGGACTAAATACCCTCCCTAAACATACTGTTAAAGAGTCATATAGCTTAAGACGATAACAATAACCCCACTTTAATTTTTGAATAAAATAGGGCCCGAAATTACAAAAAAAAGGGAATGAAATGACCAATGGAAAAATAAAATTACAATTAAAAAAATAAGAATAAAAAAGAAATGAACCTAATTCAACTCAAACTAGAACAATAAATTACCAATAGACATCATACAAGAGGAACCTAAGACTAATTATTGACATGAAATGGAATGTTCAATACCATCAAAACAAAGATAACTCTCCTAATGCTAAAAAAGATTAAAGACCAAGTTAAAAGTAGGTTGTGTATTTATTATACGATGATAACAATGACCAATATTTCAAAGGTAGGAGCCCGAACTACCCACCATATAAAAAGAAAGTTCAACCACAACCGATCCTAACTCTTATAAGGACCACTATATACATCAACCTGAACCTAGAAAGAAAAGTGAAGGAATTCCTTAAGAATGCCAGAATGCGTGATTAACTAAGCATGAAGGAGCTTAGAGCAGCCCCATTAGAGATAACCAGTTTTCCATGGCTCTACAGTTGACTAATAAGGTTACGTTGTGATAGAAAAATATTTTCTAGATAATAAATTATTTATGTTTAGAATCCTTGTTTAACTAGTTAATTAGAATTCTTATTGAGATAATATTTAAAATCCTTATTGGTTTATAATAGTTTAAGCTTGAAATCTTCAGGCCTTATATGCAGAATTTAAGAGTGTTGAATATCAATGAATAAAATATTAGGAGGTTCAATTATTTTATGTGTCTAATGTTTTCAACAATTAGTATAAGAGTTTGGAAGAAAAGGTTTTAATCATACTACTCAAACAACTTTTTCTCTTGGAACCTACCTTAGTAAAGAGACCTCAAAGGTTTTAGATGAGGCAATGTGAGAGTTTTTTTAAGGGAAAAACAAAGATTGACAAACACAAGATTAACAAGGTGAAAATAATTCTAAAATTAGTTCATTATTTTCCCGCAGGAAAAAATGAACTCTGATCAAGCAATACAACTAATTCAAATATATATTTTCAGAAAAAACTTATACTTGATAACATTTATTTCATTTATGAAAGAAGTTTAAGAAAAGTGTTTGTTAATGCTCTTGTTGTTTGCTAAGAAAAGTGAGATATACCTCGCATGGTAAAACTTGCTTTAGAAGATTTTGTTTTAGTAATCTATAGATTACTGAATTAAAAAATATATTCTCAAGTTACATGTGATTGTATGATACTGAGGACTTGTATATCCTCCACAAAGGAAATATAGAAGAAGACAACTTCTAATTGGATTTGTTTTTTAAGCTGAGAGTCTCTCGTTACTAACCGAGTATGTGTTTAAGAAAAAGATATTTGTTTAAGGGAGGGATTGTTGAGATAAAAAAAGGTTTGTTGGATAAAAAAAGATTTCTAGATAAAAAAAGATTTGTTTTTAGAATTTTTGTTTAACTAGTTAATTGAACTAGTATTTAAAATCTCTTTTGGATTATCATAGTTTAAGTTTGTAATCTCCTAAATATAAATAGAGTTCAAGAGTATTGAATACCAATGAATAAAATCCTAGGATGGTGTGTTTAGTGTTTTCATCACGTTGAAGCCACACATGAGAAGAGATGAACATGGCACAAAGAGAAATGAAAAAAAGCCGCTCAAAGCCGCGTATTCCGAAAGTGGAGAACACAAAACATCGCACGTAGGATTAACAAGAAATACAAACAAAATTTGCACCGCAAGCCTGATGGCATGGGATTTCAACGATCCAAGTCCATTTAGTGTCTGCCACATTCGGACGACCCCGCGGTATTTGAAGCTTTATAGTCTCGCAAGAAATGGGTTTTTAATGCAATGCAATCATGAATCAACTGAGAGGAGAGGGTTATCAGAAAGCAGACAGACCATAACCTCCATGAGAATGAAACATACGTACAAGAATTTGAGTAGATAGTGACAGTTTTAAGGCTGAATTACAATCTACCATATGGTTGACTCTTTATGCAATTCTCTGTCATAAATCAGCTAAGTAGTAGTAAGAAGAGGAGGTTCCCCACAACAATTTCGAGCAACACATCTGAAAGCCCGTTCCTGTTCAGCACCAACGAATGACCATAAGCAATCATTACCGGGAACTGGCAGTCCTCTTCAGATGGATCCTTGTCTGTAACCAGAGCCAAACCAGAGAAATCACAGTCCCAATATCCTTGGTTATTAAGTTGATAGTACATGTTGAAGGCATAAGAAGCATTCCCTTCAGCACTTAGATGATTGCAAGAAGACCCATAACCTAAAGCAGTACAATCTGATTGACTACAGGCATAGCCAATACTATCTGGTAACTCGCTTAACTCAGTCGCTTCAGGGTCTAGAACACACCACCTTCTTAGCTGATACCTTACTCCCTCCACCGGAGCCAGACCCTTATCGTCTTCCAATCCCATCAAATCCAATCCATATTTGGGCTTCCCATCAAACTCAAATATTCCCCAATGCCTTTCGAAGCTACCGGGAGCAATTGCTTTAGCATTCTCATCAATGAGGCTAAATAGATAAACATCTATGTTCTTGCCCTTTCTTTTTGGTGTTCCGTTTCCACTCAAAGCATGTCGAATCAATCCTTGGTTGAATCTCTTGGCATTTTGGATATTAGCATTTTTGTCACCATCGGTTGGCCAACCGACTTCTCCAATCATAATCTGCATGTCAGGATACCCAGCCTTGTCCAATGACCATATGAGAGTGTCAAGATTTGCATCAAACGCGTTGGTATATACCGAGTCGCCATCTGTGATCGGCTTCTTAGGTCCATCAAAGAACGCAAACTCGAGGGGGAAGTTAGGGTCTCCGTATAGACTCAGGAATGGATAGATGTTGACAGTGAAAGGGGCATCATTTTCATTGAGAAACTGGACTACTTCAATCGTGAGGTCTCGAACATCAGGTCTGAAGTCACCGGCGGATGGAACTGGGTTTGATCCAGGGGAGTTGTAAATGTCGGCATTGAAGGGGACTGTGGCCTTGACATGGGAACCTAGCTCAGCTCTGTTGAGGGCATGCTGGATATTTTTTAGAGCTGGTAACGTGACATGCAGATAGGTGCCATTATATGTTTGCAGGAAAGGTTCATTGCCAACAGCTACATACCTGGAAAAAAAAAGATCATTAACTAAATTTCTCATTTAATTTAACGACTTTTACCTAAACGTATTTCTCAAACATTAATTAATCAATTCTCCAAGAAGAGAGATATTCCTAAAATTAAAGAATTAATTCAAACAGCCACATGGAAGCAGAGCAATTGTTGATCATACAAATAAAAGATTTGGAATTGCAAAGTCTTGACAACAGGCGCTGCAATCAATAGAATAGTTTCAGTGTATAGATTAATATGCCATCAAAAAGAGAGGAAAAGAAGAAGCCATACAAGCATTGTTCAGAGGTCAACAACTGTGTGCAAAACTAACCTGATTTTGACTCCACCAGTGTAAGACCAGCTAGTTACATTTTCATCAACCCAGGCAGTAGCAGCCACAGGATCTTGACTAAACTCATGCAGCATGTAATTTGGTATAGCCAGCATTACTTCAATATCAGTCCCAATCAGAGCTGCCATAATCTTCTCATCGGCATCAAACAACTTCAATTTGTCAAACCCATTTTCTTTCAGCATCTGTACCACATTATCCGGTGGGAGTTGGTGTGTAGCCATGGTGCCCCAGTTCACTCCAACACGACTAGTAACATCAGGGATCATGGTCAAGAAAATAACAAACGGCACCAAAACATAGGTGGTAAATACTCCAGCCAGTGCCATCTTCTTTTTTCTTAGAGAATCTTTAATGGGGCTGGGACGAGAAAGAATCAAGAATCAAGAAAGACTGAACAGTTAATAGCACTGCTAATGACCGGGACCTGAACTCGTGATTGACACAAGCGAAAATGAGAAAGGGAGAGGGGGGGGGGGGTTTGTTGGTTCGTAGTGGCAGAATTTATAAGAGTGAACAGTTAAGTCTCTCTCTCTCTCTCTCTCTCTCTATCTAGCTACAACACTTTTGGGGATTGGCTTTTGAGAAGCTTCACAGTGAAGGTGACAAATCTAGTGGGTGATGGTTTCTTGTACAAGAAACAAAAAAAAAGTTCATTGCAGGAAATGGAAGATTCGTCTCTCCCTTCTGTTATTCAGTTATGTGTGGTGCCAGGCCAGTCAATATAGTGCTTACTAGTAGCAACATGCTTCTAAAAATGGCAAGGCAATCGAAACAATGCCTTTATTGTTCATATGCTGGCAGCAATGCTTGAACCATGGTCGATCGAGTGAATCTAAACCACCAGTCCAGGAGCAGCAAAGGCAATTAGACATTTATTTGGAGTCCTTGCAGCAAGTTCGTATTTTTTTCATTATTTATATGGAAAACATGAAACGAGTCTATCCCTTTTGCAATTTAATTTTTTCGGAGACAAGCATTATGTGGCATTTATGATGATGATTGATGCAAACTTGGAGTAAATTGTCTGGAAGGGGTAGTCGCCATTTTATTTATTTATTTATATTAATGAGTTTTTCACCATGACAAATGTTAAAGCACAATTAAGATTTTGAAGGAGAATAAAAATAGGAGGATTTGGTAAGTATCAAAGTCATATTTAGTGTCGTAGTATTTCTTATTATAACTTCTATAGATGGTGGATGTCGTGATAAAAAAAAACGCTATCTAGTTATTTGGTTTAGGATTATTAGAAGATCTTAGTGTATTAGTTTATTAAAAATTTCAAAGATAAGAGACTTGTTGTGTTAGGAAAAAAATTAGTACCCGTACTCTTAGCACACCTTACCTGAGATAAACTGAATTGTGTGATTTATATATAGTTTAAAAGTTTTGATGGGTTCTTACCAATAGACTATTTATGACTTAGAATAAAGATTTAATCCCATGAATAAACCTGTCATTTTGAATTTATTATAGACTCGTATGCCCAAATAAATTCTTATGGGAAAAGTTCATGTAGATGCTCTGATAAGACTCACCTATCCTGGAAGGCAAATAAGTTATTCAAAACTCGTATATTACAGTGAAAAATACTTTCAATTAAAATTGATGAATATCTAAAATAATCTTAAAAATTTTCTAGTCAATTCCTAGTATTTAAATACCAGCCTACTTATAAATCTAACATTTATACCAGGATGGTGATCATTAATTTTTATGAATTAAGATTTTAGAGTTATTGAAATACTTGTCAAATCCTTATAGAATTTTACAAACTTGGTGTAAATTCCAACAAATACAAAGGAAAATCAACATAAGTATTTTTCTAAAACTATGCTAATTTTTTTTTTGTCTTCTTTCTTGTAAATAAAAATGCAATTTTTTTAAGACTGTCATTTTTTTAGGACTGTTTGATAAAATTATTTTTTTGTTCTAAACAAAACTATCAAAACAGGTATAAGAATGTGTTTTCCAAACTTGCTCTTAAGCTAAAATTCATTTTATCAAAATTCCTTAAGTATTTGACCTGATTTTGACCCGATCGGGTCAAACCGAAAACATTGGTTCAACCATGAACCGAACAAAAAACCAAGGTTTAACCTAAAACTAAACTAGAACATAGATTTAAATTGAAACAAAATAAAAACTAAAGAAAAATACAAAAAACATAATATCTTATAACAAAAAAAGATCAAATACCAAGAAAAACAAAGAACACGAAAAGCAATGAAGAACATTCAAACTCAAACCCATCAATGTAAACGTCAAACCAGATCAGATTTCAAGCAATAAAAGATAAGGTTTTATTTGCAATCAAGCATAGATCAAGAATCAAGTTTTCATTTGCTTCAATTATTACTCAATCATTATGATTTTTGTTAAAATTGGTTTCGGTTCAAAACCAAAACCCTAAAATTAAAACCCATAAAACATGTTATTGATTCATAAAAACCATAGATTATTTACTAATAATGATACACAAATTTATAGAAACCAAAATCAAATAAAAATAAAACCTAAAATTAGCATTCAAGACAATGTTCTTCAAATGAACATGAAGAACACGAACTCAAATTGCTTATAAAACATAACATATATTCTCAAACCCAGAAAATACATTTTAGGCTTACAAACCAAGATCTCTTAGCCCTAGCAAACCATAGTATTATAAACAACCAAGTTTGAATAAAAAAACACTAACAAATAACCTTGAATTATCAAGAACATGTATAAGATTTCAACTTCCAAAACTACAACCCTGTTATCAACCAACAAAACATAAAAAAATCAATCCAAAACTAACTCTTTAAATACTTGAGACCTAAACTAAACTCAGGAATCAAGAACATACATTATCAACATAGAAAAAGCCATCAAACACTTACTGCGACCTTTGGCAGGTTTCAAAACTACTATACTTCATTAAAACCAAACACTTAAACACTTTTTAAACATCAACAACAACTTTAAAACAAGATCAATCAATCAAAACAACATTTTCAATCATCAATCCATATAAATGCTAAAATATAAAATAATACCAAAAAAATTCAAAAACATCATTAATTATTGAAAAAGCATGAATGGGAAAATCATATGAATTGCACCCTTAAGTTTTCACATGGTTATACTTTTTCTAAATTTGCTGGCAATAAGCTGTTATTACCCTTTTCTTTTCCTTTCACTTTCTATTCTTTTCAAAGCTTGCTTTCCCTTTCACTTTCTATTCTTTCCAAATCATATGGACTGCATTCTTGAGTTTTCACATGGTTATACCTTTTCCAAACTTGCTAGCAATAAGCTGTTATTACCCTTCTCTTTTCCTTCCTTCTTTTCCTTTCACTTTCTATTCTTTCCAAAGCTTGCTAGACCTTTATGTTAGGTCTTTGAACCTTCATACTAGAATCATTTTACAAAGTATATCCTCATGTTTTTCTCTCGTCTCTTCCCTTTTATCTTTCTTTGATTTCTAGGAGTATTTATAGGGTTTTTCTAGTTTTTTTGATGGATTTCCTCAAAGATTGATAAAAGCTCAGTCATTTGATCAAAATGAAATAGTTCTGGTCAAATTTTAATAGCTGGAACCTTGTTCCTTAATGGTTTTGAGGGATGACCTTGGTGGTTTTCTCTTTCTTTGAGACAAAGACATGTATTTTTCAATTTTGATCTCAAATGAAAGATTTATGGCCCTTGATAAGAACCTTTTGAGAGTTTTTAATTGTGAACACATGAAAATATTAAGTGGTTTAGCACAAATATTGAGTATCTCAGCTAAGGGTTAATGAGTTAGCCACTTTTAAGGCTTCACTATAGAAATTTTGATATAAACATCATTGAAGACCACCTGAACTTGGCAGAGGAGATGCACACCTTATGTTTGGATCTATCCTTACTTTATTTGGAGGTCTATAGCTTCTCATTCATTCGCTTGAAGGCACTAACTCGACCAACTTAAAATTTAAAAATACAGTAATAGTTGATCAGGGACAAGATGTTTGAGACTTTTATGGAAGAATTGGGATGTAAACATCTAATTTCATGGAAATAGGGTTGTAAAGGGGATGTTCTTATTCTATTTTTAAAAAACCTCGTGCATTTGGAGATCTAGAACTCTACAACGAGCGTTTGGAATATGTTAACCCAATCATCCAAAACTGCCAAGGAAAGAGATGGACAGTTGGTGAATGACACGTCGTATAGATTAGACCCCTAGAAATTAGGTTTTTTAATTTATGATTTGATAGATTTCATTTTAGTCTCTATTTTTTCAATTGCTTTTAATTGCACTCGTAATTGCCTTCCAAACTCTTAATTTCATGCAATTTCACCTTTGCCAAACTTCATCATCAGCCTTAAAGTTTAGTGTCATTTTCATCTTGGTCTTTGATTTTCGACTTGTGTATTTGAACCCTTAATTGACCATCAAACTTTTAATTTTCTTCAATTTAGCCCCTGATTTGGTCAATTTCAGCCCTTGAAGTCTCGCGTCTTGTAAGATTTAGTCCTTGGTTTTGAATTTTTTCAATCAAACCCGTAATTGGCTATCAAATCTTAATTGTTTCACAATTAAACCTTTCAAATTTCAATTTTAGTCCCCAAACCTCAATTTCTTCCAATTCACTCCCAAACTGACTCCAAAAACTGATTTTCCTTGCAATTAAGTCCCCAATAAAATTAATTAAGCCTTTCAAAGTCCTCACTAAGTCCTTACTCATCCAAATTTGTATTCATTTACCACAAATAAAAATATTTTCACCAAATAGATCTGTTGTCAATCAGAATTGGATCACCAATTTTGCTAATCTTGTACATTCTGGTTCTCTAACTTTTTTCACTTGTTATTTTGATCCTTCACCACCAACTTAGGCCATCTTCTAGGCTTTCTTCATGTGTATCCACTTGTATTTTTAGATTTTATTTTTCTATTTTCTATCTTAATTTTTTTATGAAGTAAAAAATAAATAACGACAAGGTTTATTAAAGAGAAGATTTGAATTATCAAACAAATGATCATATTGTATAGGATTTTTATTAAGAATTTGTCTTCTCCTTCTTTGAAAGAGTTCGTAATAAAACTTGAAAAACATTATTTCAAAGTATTTTTTACTGAAAATACTTTGAAAAGTAACTATCACCGTACTTTCAAATATCTCCTTCAGCTGAATGAATATTCCTCATTAGAAAGAAACACTCAAATAAAAAAAAGAAATCGAATTGAATAGCTTCCTTAATGTACAATATAACATTCCTTAAAAGTACAATCTGAATACCGTGTCCAAGAAGAAGATGTGATCAAGAAAGTCATTTATATGCATATAATACATGGCTTTTTATATTTATTGTCTTTTTCCCCCAAAAGTCTGAGTTGTTGCTTCCTTGGTGGAAGGGTCGATGGCGAGCAAACGCCTTTATGAGGATAGAAAGGAATCTCCAAATGCTAACCAGCGTAGTGCTACGTGTTTCATCCTCATTCAGACTGCTTTCTTGGTTTGTGCTGTTTGCCTTTTGAGTTAAAAGTTAATTTATTCATGGACCTCTCTTTCTCTTACAGTCTCCTATAACTTGCTTCCTGTAGTTTATCCTGTAGTATCAAAAATTAATTAATTAATTAATTAATTTTATATATATATATATATATATAATGATCTACAAAAGAACAGTAGCTAAAAGACCCACAGCGTGGCCATGGCGTGTTCCAAGGAAAAGGATACAATAAGAAATGGTAGCTTTACATCTGGTGAATTTTACTTTAGTCTTTTTTATATATATTTATAAAAGGATGCTGATCGATAAAATAGAAAAATCATGGACTGTTTTTCCTTTCTTTCTTGCAAATGATATGAGGTATAATTGTTGATTATTCCAATATCTGAAAAACAGATTTATTATTACAAGCACTTGCCAGGTAAAGAGAAACAAAAAGGTAAATCAAAAGGTAAATAAATGCATAAAAAGGAAAAGCTCTGGTCATGGGATTGTCCTGCAGCTATCAAGGGATTATGAGATGCTCCTTTCCTTTCTTGATTATTTCCATTATTGGCACAATCTTCTTGACTGGATATGTGGGAGTGATATCTGCTTACACCCTCCCTCGAACTCAGTGGTCTGGAAGACATGTCGAGTTTGTTTCGAAACCATGAAACAAAAATGAAC
>Ga0325403_1001329_pt1 | contig 20317 bp, 5 predicted proteins | sample PopdelMetagenome_19_FD_205665 | JGI IMG/M metagenome (GOLD analysis project Ga0325403, IMG submission 205665) | Populus deltoides microbial communities from Bellville, Georgia, United States - Xylem-PdKOR-R4 | ecosystem: Host-associated > Plants > Phyllosphere > Stem > Wood/Secondary xylem... | reverse complement strand
TATAAATCATAATCCTAAATAAAATATGATTAAATAAATTAAATAATTTAATTTATTATCAATTCTATAATTAATTGATTTATATTTAAAGATCAAGTATAATGTTTAACAACTTTTTATGATCCCCTAAATACTTATGAAGTCATATGTGGTTTGACTTAACCTTTCAGTGACCAGTTTCTTAATGTAATTATTATCCCTTCATCAAGAAAGTTCTAATTTAGACATTGTAGCATAAAGTATGTCTACTTTATTAGATCATTTTTGTTCTCAAAACTATAGTAATTGATTATTTGAATAAGATTTAAAACTTTTTTCAAATCTCATTTCACCTTGGCCAATGATTTTCACAATTAATACTATTTGACAAAAAATGAAATATTTTCTCTAATTTACCTATGGTGGTGAATCGTCTCTTGATTAATCAAATATTTTCATATAATTTATGTTATACCCAATATTTGCTTATTTGTTATACTTGATTAGGACAACATGTGATTAGTATCAAAGCATAACACTCCCTATAAAAGATAATTTAATGGTTTCAAGTCTAAAGATCACATATATAACTATCACATGAGCCTTTTCATATATATAAGTGATAACTCCATATGAAATTTTCTTACATGTTAGTTCAGTGTATATGTCATCTGACAAATACCTGCATATTAGTTCTAAATATTTTTTATACCGTAGTTTATGAAAACAATTGCTTCATTTCATAAAAAAAAAACATAATATGCACTGATTTGAACAGTTCTAATTAATTTCTAGTCTTAATAGGAAATTGACCATTAACATTTAGAAATAATGCTTTGATTTAATAAAAATCTCATAATTATAACAACTTTATAATTTTCTGAGTAAAACATTTTTGTTCAATGAAATTTATCTTTACTCTAGATTCATTAATCAAACATTAGATTTACTAATTAAATATAATTAAATATTAAATATAAAAAAATCTTTTATTAATAATAAATATGTTTTATATGAAAAAAATTAGCACTACATGTAACCAATCAATTGGCTAAAAAATATATTCACTAAGATATTTTACCCTTAAGCTTAGTCTTTTTGGTTAATTTGATGAATGGAAAAAATATCAATTCACTATTACAATCTGCAATAAACTCTCTCTATCGCTACATTAATTTTTCTATGCCCTATATATTTTTGGTATACACACACACACACACACACAATCTGATTACATAAGTTTACGACTACAGTTTGTGTAGTTGGCCCTCTTGTTTATTGTTTTAGGCTTTGTTTGGCATTGCGGTCCAACTATGTATTTTGAGAATTTTTAAAATTATTTTTAGCTCCAAATTAAATTTTTATATATATTTTTGGATCGTTTGGTTATTGGTTTGGGCCCTATTTGGCATTGTGGTTCCACTATGTGTTTTGAAAATTTTTTAAATTATTTTTAGCTTCAAATTAATTATATATATATATATATATTTAGATTGTTTTGATATGTTGATGATAAAAATAAAATTTAAAAAATAAAAAATATTATTTAATATATTTCCAAATAAAAAAAATCTTAAAAAACAACCTTTATCAATATCTCAAATAAAAACTTATTTTAAAAACTCATTGTAGATTTTGCGCACACTAAAAATGGAGGGTTGATGCCTTGATAGTTTGTTTGTTCACGCGCTCTTAATTTTTTATTTTATTTTTCTTTATATACTTTTTTTTAATGAATTTGGTTTCCTTGTATTGGTTATATTTATTTGTATTCGTTGATATCCATGTTGTTGGTAATTGATCAGACAACGCTGGCAATTGGCTTATAAATACAAGGAAATGTGATGACATGATCGACTTATTAAAGACATGAGTGGCCAATTTCTAATACTTTTAGAAAAATTAAATAGAATGGGAAGAGTTAGACACAAAATGTAATCAAGATTTTTGTTGTTTTTTTAATTAAATTATTGATTAAAATAAATAATAAAATTAATAAAAAGTAAAAGTACATTTAAAAAGAGTAAAGATTTAGAAGAAACCTAGAATTATATTACGACAGTATCGATATTTTTAGAGAAAAAATATTTTATCTGTACAAGGATAATTTTGCATATAAATACACTTGTTTTTTAAGATACAATAATTCGTTAAAATTTTTAGATATAATAAAAATTTATCATACCTTTTCATCACTCTTTTGCTCACTTGAGTTAATAAAACATAAGAAAACAATTTTAGTAAACTTTAACAAGAATATATATATATATATATATATATATATATATATATATATATATAAATAAATGAGAGACTAAATAACATGAAAATATTTTTAAAAGTTTATGAGGGTGAGAATATTATTTTTTTTTCCATCTTAAATACATATCATTAATAAATGAGAAATTTAATAGTGCTCGGGGAGGAGAAATTTTATAATACTTAAAGAATAATTAATGGCATCCTATTAGTTACTTTTTAGGTCTATTTGTTTTAAATAACTATAAGTAAGAGACATAAATCATATATGAAGATATTCTTATCACTTTTAATGAGTTATAAATTTTATTCTCTCTCCTACTTGTAACTATCTTTTCATTTAAAGGTGGATCTAGGAAGTAACAATATATAGTCCTCATAAATAACCTTAATGGACTCTTATTAGGATTCAAACCAATATGCCCAAGCTAATAATCAGCTAACATAAACCTAATGCTTAAAACAGTCTTAAAACATTGATTTTGGGCCAAACTAAACACACAATCCCTAAATTAAATGTAAATATTCAAATAATAAAATAAAAAAAAATAAAACTTAAAATAATTCAAATTAATACAAAGAAATAATTCATCCCAAATGTAATTTGTCATTAAATACTTCAGCCCTCCTTTTGTTATGTATATAGGATAAATAAATAATCCTTATAAAAAAGAATTTAGGAATATTATGAAATTCTTGCCATACTTGAAAGCTATATTGTTGTCCATTAAAGATTTTTGTAGAACAAGAAAACTCTAAAAAATAAGTTGCTAAATATCCTTGCATTATGAGGAAAAAAATCATCTTCAAATATGAAGTCCACAAGTCAAAAAACAATAAATAAAAAAAATCCATATTGCATTTGTTGACTTGTATCTAAGACTTTCTTAAACTCCGATTGACCTGAAATGTTAACACAATATAGAATAATATATTTGGAAACTCCTAGTAAAACTGCAGCTCAATCCAATAGTTGGATTGAAAGTTATACTTAATAACTTAAAACTAAATAGTAGATATAATTACGCCAGAATCTAAATTTCATTGTTTAACTTTTTAGATCGTATCATGATTTCTTCTTCCCAATCACTATTGCATCACGATTTTACCTAATGATAATTAGAGTTTATATTTTAGGTTCAAAGAAAATGAGATGAGACTAAGACAAAAAGATAATTCAATATGTGTTAGTAGTTTAACCAATTTTTATGATTCATTAGAAAAAATACATTTTATTTATTTTTTAAAAATTATTGTATTTATCAATTAAAAAATTAAACCATTAAGAACAAGTGTCAACATCATAATAATTTAATGACGTGTTTGCCCTAAAAGATATAACACAATCATGTAATATAAATATAATATGAATATAGAAAATAATAAAAGTAGTCTTTAAAACAAAGCAAAATTATTAAATAAATTAAACAATTTAATTTATTATCGATTCTATGATTAATTGATTTATATTTAAAGATCAAATATAATGTCTAACAACTTGTTATGATCCCCCAAATACTTATGAAGTCATATGTGGTTTGACTTAACTTTTCAGTGACCATAGTGTATGTCTACTTTATTAAATCATTTTTATTAAACTATAGTAATTGATTATTTGAATAAGATTTAAAGCTCTTTTCAAATCTCATTTCACCTTGGCCAATGATTTTCACAATTAATACTATTTGACAACAAATGAAATATTTTCTCTAATTTACCTATGGTGGTGAATCGTCTCTTGATTAATCAAATATCTTCATATAATTTATGTTATACCCAATATCTGTCTATTTGTCATACTTGATTAGGACAACATGTGATTAGTTTCAAAGCATAACACTCCCTATAAAAGATAATTTAATGGTTTCAAGTCTAAAGATCACATATATAACTATCACATGAGCCTTTTCATAGATATAAGTGATAACTCCATATGAAATTTTCTTGCAGGTTAGTTCAGTGTATATGTCATTTGACAAACACTTACATATTAGTTCTAAGTATCCCTTATACCTTAGTTTATGAAAACAATTGCTTCATTTCATAAAAAAAAGAAACATAATATACACTGATCTGAACAATTCTAATTAATTTTCAGTCTTAATAGAAAATTGATCATTAACATTTAGGAATAATGCTTTGATTTAATAAAAATCTTTTAATTATAACAACTTTATAATTTCATGTGCAAAACATTTGTTCAATGAAATGTATCTTTACTCTAGATTCATTAATCAAATATTAGATTTATTAATCAAATATAATTAAATATTAAAGATAAAAAAATCCTTTATTAATAATAAATATGTTTTATATGAATAAAATTATCACTACTTGTAATCAATCAATTGGCTAAAAGATGTATTTACTAAGACATTTTACCTCTAAGCTTAGTCTTCTTGGTTAATTTGATGAACGGCAAAAATATCAATTCATTATTATAATCCACAATAAACTCTCTTTATTGCTATATTAATTTTTCTATGCCCTATATATTTTTGGTAAATAATCACACACATAATCTGATTACATAAGTTTATGACTATAATTTGTGTCTTTAGCCCCTTTATTTATTGCTTTAGGCCATGTTTGACATTGCGGTCCAACTATATGTTTTGAGAATTTTTAAAATTATTTTTAGCTTTAAATTAATTTTTTATATATATTTTTAGATTGTTTGATTATTACTTTAGACCCTGTTTGGCATTGTGGTTCCATTAAGTGTTTTGAGAATTTTTGAAGTTATTTTTAGCTTCAAATTAATATATATATATGGATCGTTTTGATATATTGATGTTAAAAATAAATTTTAAAAAATAAAAAAAATATTATTTTAATATATTTCCAAGTAAAAAAATCTTGAAAAACAACCTCTATCAATATTTCAAATAAAAACTTGTTTTAAAAACTCATTGTAGATTTTGCGTACACTAAAAATGGAGGGTTGATGCCTTGATAGTTTGTTTTGATCACGCGCTCTTAATTCTTTATTTTATTTTTCTTTACATAATTGTTTTTAATGAATTTGGTTTCCTTGTGTTGGTTATATTTATTTGTATTCGTTGATATCCATGTTGTTGGTAATTGATCAGACGATGCTGCCAATTGGCTTATCAATACCAGGAAATGTGATGACATGATCGACTTATTAAAGACATGAGTGGCCAATTTCTAATACTTTTAGGAAAATTAAATAGAATGGGAAGAGTTAGACATAAAATGTAATCAAGATTTTTGTTGTTTTTTTTATATTGAATTATTGATTAAAATAAATAATAAAACAAATAAAAAGTAAAAGTACATTTAAAAAGAGTAAAGGTTTAAAAGAAACCTAGAATTATATTATGACAGTACCGATATTTATAGAGAAAAAATATTTTATCTGTACAAGGATAATTTTGTATATAAATACACTTGTTTTTAAGAAAAAATAATTCCTTAAAATTTTTAGATATAATAAAAATTTATCATACCTTTTCATCACTTTTTCACTCTTTTGCTCATTTGAGTTAATAAAAAATAAAAAAAAACAAGTATAGTAAACTTTAACAAGAACATATATAAAAAAGAAAAGTTTGAAATTATCTCTAGAGATATGTATGAGAGACTAAATAAAATGAAAATATTTTTAAAAGTTTATGATGGTGAGAATATCATTTTTTTTTCCCATCCTAAATACATGTCATTAATAAATGAGAAATTTAATAGTGCTCGGGGAGGAGAAATTTAATAGTGCTAAGGGAGGAGAAGTGGCATCCTATTAGTTACTTTTTAGGTTTATTTTTTTAAAATAACTATAAGTAAGAGAGATAAATCCTATATAAAGATATTCTTATTACTTTTAATGGGTCATAAATTTTATTCTCTCTCCTACTTGTAACTATCTTTTCATTTAAAGGTGGATCTAGGAACTGACAATATATAGTCCTCCTAAAAAAACTTTAATGGCCTCTTATTGGGATTCAAACCAATATGCCCAAGCTAATAATCAACTAACACAAACCTAATGCTTGAAACAGTCCTAAAACATTGATTTTAGGCCGAACTAAACACACAATCCCTAAATTAAATGTAAATATCTAAATAATAAAATAAAACCTTAAAATAATTCAAATTAATACAAAGAAATAATTCATCCTAAAAGTAATTTGCCATTAAATACTTCAGCCCTCCTTTTGTTACTTATATAGGATAAATAAATAATCTTTCTAAAAAAAATTAGGAATATTATGAAATTCTTGCCACATTTGAAAGCTATATTATTGTCCATTGAAAATCATTGCAGAACAAGAAAACTCCAAAAAAAAAATAAGCTGCTGAATATCCTTGCATTATGAGGAAAAGAATCCTCTCCAAATATGAAGTTCACAAGTCAAAAGATAACAAATAACAAAATCCATATTGCATTTGTTGACTTATATCGCAAGACTTTCTTGAATTCCGATTGACCTGAAATGTTAACACAATATAGAACAATATGTTTAGAAACTCCTAGTAAAACTGCAGCTCAATCCAATAATTGAATTGAAAGTTATACTTAATAGTGTAAAACTGAATAGCAGATATAATTATGCTAAAATTTAAATTTTATTATTTAACTTTTTAGATTATATCATGATTTCTCCATCCCAATCACTAATGCATCACGAGTTTACCTAATGAGAATTAGAGTTTATTTTTTAGGTTCAAAGAAAATGAGATAAGACTAAAACAGAGACAATTCAATATGTGTTAATAGTTTAATCAATTTTTATGACTCATTAGAGAAAATACATTTTATTTATTTTTTAAAAATTATTATATTTATTAATTAAAAAATTAAACCATTAAGGATAAGGATCAACATGATAGTAATTTAATAACATGTTTGTCCTCAAAGATGTAACAATAATGTAATACAAAGATAATATGAATATAGAAAATAATAAAAGTAGACTTAAAAAAAGCAAAATTATTAGCTCATTCAATAAAAATACCCCTATATATTTACGTGACAAAAGATAGTTTCTATTTATTAATTTTTTTATGTGAAATTTTTGGCTTTATAGATATATCTAATCAATGTATTATTCAGGAAAATGTATAATGAAAAAATATGTAAAAATAATATTAATTAAAAAATCTTTTAAAGAGATTTTCTCCCACAAAAAAAATGAAGTGAAGGATGTACGTAAAATTAAATTGTTAATGAGACTAGCTAAACTAGCATGACTATCCCCTCATGGTTTAACTTCGAAACCTCTTGTTTGTAAAGAAAAAAAAAATACAAAATTCAAAATTAAGTTTATTTTTATAACCAAAGCCATAGAAGGATAGATTGGTAAAGCACATTTTGCAAGGCCTAGAATGCAACCCAAGCCCAACATTAAGGCCCAAACCCCAAACTCAAAATTAAGTTAAGGCGAGCCATTCCGTTTCACCAGTGCAAAACAGAGCACAGAGAACAGTGACAGCAGAGAAAAGAAATGGGGAGGAAGAAGGGAGTAGCAGAGTTCGAGGAGTCGCCTCCAGATGACTTTGATCCATCGAATCCATACAAGGACCCAGTGGTGATGCTGGAAATGAGAGAGCATATTGTTAGAGAGAAATGGATTGATATAGAGAAAGCCAAGATCTTGAGAGAGAGACTTCGATGGTGTTATCGCATTGAAGGAATTAATCATCTCCAGAAGTGCCGCCATCTTGTCCAACAGTATCTTGACTCCACTCGTGGGATCGGATGGGGCAAGGACCAACGCCCTCCTTGTCTCCACGGTATTATCTAGGAATTATTTGCTTCCTGTGTTTTGTTAGTTTGGAATGATCTTTTTTGGGAGGAAATGAGTGATTTTGTTTTCTGGTTTTAATTTATTGATGGGTTTCGTGAATTAGGTCCTAAGGTGGAGACAACAGCTGAGTCTGAATGAATCCTTTTCAGTATTTCACCTGCCTGGTTTTATATTAAGGTATGCTTGCATGTCTAGTTTACTTCTTCTTTTTTTTTCTCTTTAATGTGTACTATCTTTGAGTTTTTTTTTTGTGAAAAGTGATTATTTGTTTCAGTTTGTACAGTGGGGTTTCTACTTTCAAGTCATAATTAGGGCTAATTTTTTTTGGAAAATTGTGGGCCTATTTTGTCTGCTTTTATTTGACCTTCATATTAATTTCTTCAAGGTCTGATAGATTATTGTGTTTTCTGTTAAGTGGATCGTTTTATATGTGGGTATGTAGTAAAGGTCAATGATCAATCGAATCAGGTTTTGGGGTGATTATCTGGCTTTTCGAAATATAAGATGGCATGAAGCATGAGGTAATACAATGCTAATTTTCTTTGATATTTTTCCCTGTTATAGTGGTTCACAGGTCCTTGATGATATTAAGTCGTGGTAAGCTGGTTCTGAAGTAGTTTGGCTAACCTGATAATAGGAATTGATTATCAATGAATAGACCAACTTTGGCCGGTGGAGAATTTTGAAGGGAAATCAAAGAGACACATAATGTGGGAATGTAAGGTCTGAGATACAGGCAGGGTGTTTTATTAGGAAAGAAAAATGGATTGCTTCTTCTCTATATAGTCTTGGGGGGACAGGCCATTTATATGCTGAAAGTTATCTCTTGTTGGAAATGAAGGGAAAATCAGTTACGGTTGTCTAGGTTTTCACAGAGAGGAGAGGCATGCATTGTGTTGCTGAGGGTATCTGACAAGCTAAACTACTGTCTTGAGTTTTACCATAATTTAACATAATATCTTACTTAGGCCTGCTGTTTATTTTTAACTAGATTATTATTTGTAATGAGCTTAGTGATAAAACATCTATATTTTTCTGAATTTTATCATAATTTAACATAATATCTTGCTTAGGCTTGCTGTTTATTTTTAACTAGATTACTATTTGTAATGAGCTTAGCGATAAAACATCTATATTTTGCTGGCTTTACCATGTGGGGTTTTTATTTTACTGCATGTGGCAGGATTTCTAACTTCGTCTGGTTGTTTGGATCTTGATGAATTTTGATCGAATAAGATCTGATTGCTCAAAATGCTTAACAGATTAATGTCATGTTTATGGTGAAGTAGAATGGTTTTGCGGAGATTTAATTTTTGTTAACAAGGATGCAGTGGACATAGATCACACAGGTGTGCTTCAAAAGGAAGGGTGGAATGTTTTTAAGATGGGAGTAAGGAAATATATTAAAAAAGGATAGGTGATCTTGTTTGAATGGGAAGTGATCTACGCATTATCTATTAAAAAAGGATAATTGAAATGTATGTGTTAATCCCATTGTGACGAATAAGGATTTGATAATATATCCACTGGTTTTAGATGATGGTGGCTTGGTTGAGCTGTTGATTTTGTGACTTCTTGAATGTTTGCACTGGTAATGATGCTGGACAGCTTTGGGCGCTGTTCTTAATCTGAGTTCCAGAGACTGTTTCTGGCTGTTTAGTGCTGTGAACATTGACGTGAACAGTGTTTTAAGGGGTAATAGGTTGTGTTTTGACGGTTAATGGCTTTAAGATTGATTTGTATGAAGGTAGTGATGGTAAGGGCTGGGGGTAATTGTAAAAACTACCAGAGCCACACTGGTCTGGAGTCATACCTAGGGGACAGAAAGCCTAAGCTTAATACCTAAGGTTCTTAGGAATCACACCTAAGAGAAGATTCTAGCAATTAAAAGCAAAGTCGTTGAATTTTATTCATAAACTGATTCTTGAAAGTAATGCATTACATACCTCTATATAGAGTTTCTAATAGTCTACGAAGGACTTGCATTCCTATATAAGAAAATACTAATAGTCCATAAAAAACATAATAAAGCTAAATACTTTAGCACTAATAAAATACTAAATAGGAAATAAAAGCTAGGACTAGAAAACTTTCCAGATTTTCCAAAATATGGAAATCATAACAAGATACAATAATCTAGCTTCTTATGTCATCTGCATCATAAAATTCTCTTAGAACAAGAGATGAAGTTTGAGTTTTTGGATTTTGCAAGAAACAGGCATGGATCTTGTGCAAACCAAGGAGTGTTGTTGCAGCTGATATTGACAAATAACTACTTTATACCATGGCAATATGCCTAATATTTTTGGTGGTTGTTGCAGAGTTTCCACCTGTTTCGAACACTGCAAAGACATTGTGGCCACTAAATCTTTTGTACATGTTAAAGTGGGTCACCAAATCAATTTAACAAGGACTGGAGTTATTTTTGCTTCAAGTTTCTTATAGTTAATCTACTAGGAGTTGCCACTGGCTTTGAAAAAGTACAAAAAATGGAAGGTGATAATGGCCTTATTAAAGCAAAAGAGGGAAAGGAATGGTATTCAAAAGAGAGGAAAGGTGATACTCAATTAGAGTATTTATGCTTAGTGGTTGAATAGCCAACTGTTTATTTTTACATTGTTTTTAGGCTGGAAGCTTATCAGAATAAATGCAAGGAGCTGTGACCTCTTTGGTCAAGGCAGGAAAATAGATATTTGGACCTTGTGGATAGAAGCAGGATGAAGTATTTACATCATCAATATACTGGGTACTTTGGTCAACATAAGTTTATAAATTTCATTGATTATTTACTATTTTGTATGTAGTGCTAGAATTACAGTTCTGTTTAACATTTTTTTGAGTTAAGAGCTAGAATCATAGTTGGAAGATTTGTGTATTCACCTCCTTATCCCGTGCATAGAACCTTCATATGGCCTTTAATATATGTTCTCTTTTATTTATTTTTGTTTTTTTTTTAAGGAGTGGGGGGTTGTTGGGATGGGGAGTTGCAAAATGAGAACCACTAAAATCCTTCGAGGGATTGCTTCTGTAATTATATTTTGTTTAGGTTAGGAGTGGTGGTGTGGCCATTGACTCATGAAAAGAATCTAGCACAAATCTTCAAGTAAGGCATGGACAGAAGAAGTAGACAATCTCCTGAGATTGTAGCCAGCGCAGTTGACTTCTGCATAACCATATCTAATTTGAGGCAGAGTTTGATTGAGAATTATTGGATAAGCGCTTATATTTTGTTTAGGTTAGGAGTCAGTGTGGCCATTGACTCATGAAAAGAATCTAGCACAAATCTTCAAGTAAGGCATGGACAGAAGATGTAGACAATCTCCTGAGATTGTAGCCAGCGCAATTGACTTCTGCATAACCATATCTAATTTGAGGCGGAGTTTGATTGAGAATTATTGGATAAGCGCTAGCATATCAGTTGATTGTTTGACAAAGATCACATTGCCATAGGATAGGAGTCATCACCTGTGGCATCCAAATCTCATCACTTGGAAATTTTAGTTGATTGGACGCCCTGCAAGAAGCCAATTTCATGTGCTCAACTTTGTTTGCTTATTTATGATGTGAAAACAAAGTTAGTGATAGGTGATGAAAAAAAAACGTACGGTGGTGATTGATATTTAATTGGCTTGAAGTTTTTATTTTGTATAATTTTTCTAGATTTTATTAGTCATAGAAATTTAATTATTATTATTTACAATTCAGTGGTTAAAGTAGGTTCCATAAGACTATACATAATGGAGTTATGTTTTTTTATGGCTTAATTTCCTGCTCACAACCAGGATCTCTTCTCTCCTTTTCTTTTGGTGCTTTAAAATTTAGTTAGCATTAAAGTTGTGCTCTGCTTGTTATATTGATTGATCCAATAAATTGAGTTTTCAGAGAATTTGTACTCGTGGACCTTCTGTTTTTATTTATCAATTGGTTTAGCATGAACTAGCTTGAGGGTAATTGATAGTTGAGATTTTAAATTCATTATGAGGAGAAATTGCTGTAGCAATTTTCAGTGGGATCATGGGTTTCTGCAACGTTATTGAACTTAATAAAGAATAACCTCAATGATAGTGTATGATATACTGGTAGATGGGGTGGGTGGGGTTGGGTTAAGCATATCGTTTAAAATAAGATAGATTGAATTTGAGCTTGTTGATGTGAAGTGGAGTTAGAAAGGATTCTAGTTATTTTGGACTTTATGTAAAAGCAGTGTAAAGAATCAAGAATCAAAGATTCTTAATTCTGATCAGAGGTCAACTAGTAGAGTTAATAGTGTTACTGGTGCCACTTCCTCCTGTTTTTGTTTTTTTGTTTTCTCACTAAGGAATTTGATTCCGCATGATATTATTTTCACTTGATAAATCTGTCTATTCTTTAGTTATCTGTTAGGGTCACTTTCTTCTTGTTATTTCTTTGTCATTTTAGGAGGAAGTAGCTGCCTCAAATGAGAAATTCATCAATAATTTGCTGGTTTAGTTATAGAAATGAAATTCACGATTAGTCTACAATTCTACATGCACATTGTACTGAATATGGAAAGTGCTTGCTTACCATGATGCTTGCAGATTTTCTTTTATTCTTGTATCCATGATGTTTCCATGCATCGGAATTAAGATATATTCACAAGTAACAGTAGGATAAATAAGCTCTTTTCCTTCTTGCAGGTGACTGATTTTGTGAGCAGGTTGATAACAGAAGTGGAGGGAATTCGGGCCTCTATGTTGTTTTAATGCGTGGCTGTTTTTCTTTATTTGACTCTTTATCATCCAGAGTTCTTTTTATTACCTTCCCTGTAATGTGCAGAGGGCAGATGTGGCTTTGGCTTTCACCTTCCATTCCTGTAATTGTTAGCATCAAAATACTGCAGATGATTCAGGATCAATGAATGAAAGTAACTCATATAATGCAATAAATTTTCCTGTCATTGCTTGCTTTTGTTTAATTTTGTGATGGATTATGACTTTTTGTTGCGAAGTTGCTGTTTAATTATGTGATGGATTATGACTTTTTGAGTACGATGGACGAGAATGACGTTGGATTTTTCTGTCATTGGGAAATGGAAGGGCCCTCTCGAGATCCAAGCTTTCACACCCTTGTCAAATATTGGATTGAAATGTAGTTTATTCTGTTACACAGCATTACTGGATAACAATTCATAGGCGGCGGCAAGGTGGTGCCCATGGCATTGGCCCAGATTGCTACAGATGTTTTTGTTTCTTATGTTGAATTTCTAACTTCCAAAAAGCAGGAAATTGGTGCATGCTGAGTCCATGTGCTGCACCCGCTGCTGGGGGAGGCGACATTTACAATCTAAAAGGTTTAACCACATTCATATTGTTCGCAAGTTTTGACACTAAAATAAGAAATAAAAGTGATTGGAAGTGTGGTTAAACATGTAAATATCACTTCCGTGTCGCCACTCAATTATGGTTTTTTTTTTTTCCGAACAACAAACAAACACCTAATTCTAGGGTATTACCTTGATTTTTGGATTTTGTATGCCTGTTAAGTCTTTTTGTTGGTGTGCTTGTAGGTGTGTTCTTTTTGATCTTGTGTTTACAGGGAGTTTTCGGAAATCCTTTAATCAATTTTAAGTTAAAGTTGAAATTAAGATTTTGATGTAATGTTTTTTACTATTTTATTTTATGTTAACAAGCATAATTGAATACTTTCAATTAGATTGTTGAATTATGTTAAAATTTTACTAGAACTTTTCTGAAGTATTGTTTTATATTAGGTTAAAATTTTAGATCAATCAAAATTTAGAAATACATCGTGATACGAGTTAAAAGATTTTATGCGAGTTTTGTTATTTGTTGTCTTTAGACTTGTTTTTTATTTGAAAAAAAATCTTTTTTGTAATCTGACAAGGATATTCACCAATTTATTTTGAGAAGTTTTCTAGTAGGACTAATAGGGGCAACAACCTTTATTATTTGGAGAATATTTAAAGCTATAATTAAATTATCCTAGCTAAGGAAGGAAATAAAAGAGTAGCAATAGCAAGAGATTCCTAAAAGTCAACAATTATTTTCTTAGCCTCTCTAGTATATAATTTCATAAATAATAATTTCATAAATAAAACTTATTAAGCTAGGGAATTATACTAACTTATGTTATTTTATTTTTATATGTACGACAACTCGGTATAAGGGTCAAACTTGTTTGTTTTTATTGTTTTAATAGTTTTGGGGTTTATTTAATTTATTTTGGTTTTAATTGTAATTGGATCCATATAAACCCACAAGTTTTAGGTTAATTAGTCATTGTTTAGGGTTTATTATATATGCTAGGCTTTAGTTTTAGTTGAGTTTTGTTTTGGGTTTTTAGTCTATAATCCATCAGGGTTATCAGAGTTGTTTGTTGAGTTCATTTAAGTTATTTATTAATGTCAAATTTTAGCAGCCATTGATTATTGAATAAAATTGGTGTTTTGCTTAGAGCAACACGTTTTTCTCTTTGTTTAAACGAAGAACAATCGAACTATTAAAATATAACTGACTTTGTCTTCCTTTACCTCGAGTTCCCGATTCTTTATAATCAGGGCATCTAAGTCCATTTCAATGCCTTAGGTTCTCTAATACAAGGTTATCTTTAGGTCAATGTTTTATCTCAAATCTAATTTTTTATGTTCTAGGATTGTGTGAATCTTGCTTATGGGTTTCTAGATCTTTATATCCACGAGGTTACATCAAATGTTAAACTATTTCAATGTGTAAACTGATAAAGTTGTTAAAAAAAACTTTAGATAGAAATTGAGTTTTTCGACCATGTAAAAAACTTTAATAGAAATTGGGTTTTTCATAGCTACATCCTAGTTGATGGAGTGGTAGGCTTGAACGTAGACCTTTGTCTTGGCTTAGGTTGTTCTTCAAAAACCAATCCCCTGTATGTACAAAGAACACTATAACACTTAAGTTAGTAAATGTAAGAGAAGAAAACAATTTACAATAGATAAATAAAAAATATTAAGGGAATGTAAGTGAAATTATATGTTCTAGGAATTATTGAGTGGTTGTTTGTGCTTCTATGAGTTGTTAAATGGTGGTTGGTGATTCATTGAATTGTTGGATGGTTGTTTGTGGTTCTAAAAGTTGTTGAATGATTATTGATGGTTCATGGAGTTGTTGGATGATTGATAATGGTTTTAGGAATAGTTAGGAGATTAATTGTCATGTATAAGATAACAAGGCTAGGTTTTTAATGAATGTGTGTGGAGTCTAAGACTTCGAACCTAAACTTCATATAGCTTTACCTAGAGCTTATGTCTTCTCCTATCTTACTTGGTAATTGGAGGTATTTATACATATAGTCATTTAAAAAAATAGTTTTATGAAAAATTAGGTCATCAGGTGTTTTGACATGCCTTCTGTTGGTGGAGATGTTAGTGGTAAGTTAATGTTTGTTATGCTATGGTCATTAAAGGAGATATTGGTGATGAGAAGTTTAACTAGTATAGAAAAGGGTGTCTTCTCTACATAGAAAACGTTGGTGTGTATAGAAAAAGTTGTATATGTGGAAAGTTTGTGTGTGCAACTCTTGAGGAAATAAAAAAAAATGTCTAAAGATATGTGCAAGATAATATTGGACAGCTCGGGGCTTCAATATACCTGAATCCTATCTGTTCGGAGCCAAATGATCATAATTTCTAGTTGTTTGGATCACACCCAAACGACTAGATTGTTGATGCCTTCCATGTAAGAGACATCACTCTTTTTATATAAAAAAACAATGTGCTCCATCATTTGCCCCAATCTTTGGATTTGCAAGAAATTTCAAAGACTTTCATCAAGTTAACATTGAGATTGGATTACAGTTAGAGAATGTTTTTCACAAATGGAGAATAAACAGATCACAAATAATCTATCTTTTTTTCACTTTTATATTATGCCGTAAGTTTAGGTGGAACTACAACAACAATGAAATAACGTGGAAACTAAAAGACAAAGGAATATAATCTGATTTAGAGCCTTACTCTGATATCAACTAATATGAACCATGTGAATATAAACATTCAAAAACTTACTGTCAAATTGATCATTCCAAAGAAAGCTAAATTCAGGCTTGTGATTGAGTTTGACACAATGATAATTTGTATCGAAGCACCAAGACTTTAAATAATCAAACCCCCACCAAATGCTTATAAAGAGATGCAAACAAGAAGTATAAAAGATGTCATAAACTTGTTAATTCTTTAATAAGTTAGAGTAGTTCCATGAGAAATTGAGAGTAAGAGCAAACTCTCACACAACACTAATTTTATTTATGAATAATCAATTCATCTCTTATTAATTTTTTTAAAACCCTAAATACAAATTAAATAAACTTGTTTATACTAGGTAAAACATCCTAAATAAGGTTGGAAAAATAACAAAAGAACTCCAAATGAAATATGAAAAAGAATAATAATCAAGTTAGAAACTAATACGATTCTTGTATAATAACTTCTTAACCTTATTACAAGGCTTTCCCAATGTTTGATTGACCTCAAATTTTAACCCAATATAAAAAAAATATCATTGAAATTTTTGATAAAATTACATCCTGGTCCAATGGATAAATTGAAATGAAATCTTTGCTAAATAAGAAGTCCACATATCATAAGAAAAAAGAAACAAATAGCAAAACTCTTACAACAACTTCTGGCTTCAATTTAAACACATCTTTCTCTCTTATTTGGATGAATTACTAGGCTAACCATATATGAATATGTCTATTTTCCAACCCAACTAGAATCGCAACAAAATTCCTCTTGTAGCTTTATATATGACCCAAATATTACATAAAAGTCTAGTTTGATAGATTGCAACTTGTTAACCCAATAATTCAAAATTAGTCAAATCAATTCCACTTGGATCCTCTTAGTTTTCGACCCTGTAATAAGCACAATTGGTACCTCTAATTTATCCTTTGATGACACTCGCTAATTTATATCATTCTCCATCTTCTCAATGTTTGGATATTGATTCATTTTTTAAAGACATATTAACTTGATATTATGATTTCAATCTTTTTTTATTATTATTTTTAAATTGTAAACAATCAAATCACAAATAATCTACCTCTTTTTACCTTTTTTTAAAAGCTTTTGTATAATGTCGCAAGTATATATGGAATTACATCAGTAATGAAATAACATAAAAACTAAAAGATAAAGGGATATAATGAAACCAACTGATACAAAACCCATGGATATAAAGATCCTAAAACCTATGGTCACATTGACCATTCCTAATAAAATTAAACTCAGGTTTATGATTGAGCCTGACACAATAAAAACCTGTACCAAGACATCAACACTATAATTAATTGAACCCCCACTCAAAACCTATAAAGAGATGCGAACATGAAGTATAGAAGATGCCATAAACTTGGTTAATTCTTTGATAAATCAAAGTGGTTCCATGAGGAACCAAGAGTAATAGCAAACTCTTACACAAATTTTATTTCTAAATAATAAATTCATCTCTTATTAATTTTTAAAAAACTCACAATACAAGCTAAATAACTCTATTTATACTAGATAAAATGTCATAAAAAACCTAGAAAATTTAAAAAAGTTCTAAATAAAATAGGAAAAAGGATCCTAAATCAAGTAAAAAACTAATGCAATTCTCACATAGTAGCTTATGGACCTGATTGCAAGTGCTTCGATATGTTTGATTAGCCTTAAATGTTAACTCAATATAAAACAAGGCCTCTATAATCTTCTGGTAAAATTACAGTCAATCCAATAATCGTATTAAAAAGTTATGATTGTTAGCATAAGTTTGTGCATTATGAAAAATAAGCTCAAAACCATCTCTAATATTTGTGAATGATAAGGAAAACTTGTTAATGAGAAAATCTATATATATATAAAAAAAGAACATAAGTTGATAATATGGAAACCCTTTTCAAAATAATCTAAGTTACTTCCACCAATGCTTTTCGTGTAGAAAAAAATCCTTGATAAATAAAAAGTCAACAAATCATAAGGAAACAAATAGCAAAACTTGTACAACAACTTCTGGCCTGATTTCAAATACATCATTCTCTCTTCTTTGAATTAATTAAATGGCTTACTATATATGGATGAAAAGCTTGAGATGTCTAATTTTCATTCCATTTATAATTGCAATAAAATTCCTCTTGTATCTTTAGATATGGCCTAAATAGTGCACAAAGGTCTAGTATGGCAATTTTGCAACTTAACCTAAATATCTAGAATTAGCCCAATCAGTTCATCTTGAATCCTTTTAGTTTTAAACTTTGTAATAAACTCAATTGTTATCTCTAATGGTTCTTTTGGTGCTGCTCGCTAATTCTCATCATGGCACCACTAATGAAGTGGTGAAAAACTTCAAACAAAATTAGGATTTCCATAGTTGCATCCTAGGTTGATAGAGTGATCAGCTTGAATATAAACCTTTATCTTGGCCTAGGTTGTTCATGAAACACTAGTACCTTATAGGTATAGAAAACACTCAATACTTAAGTTAGTAAATGTAGAAGAAGAGAAAAATATACAATAAATACAAAAAAAATAAAAGAAGAATGTAAGAGAAATTATATGTTCAAAGAATTATTGAATGATTGTTTATTGTTCTAGGAATTGTTAGGTGGTTGTTTATGATTTTGAGAGTTGTTAAATGGATGGTGGTGGCTTATGAAAATGTTAGATAATTGTTTGTGATTCTAGGAGTTGGTGGTGGTTTATAGAATTATTGAATGGGTGATAATGGTTCTATGAATTGTTGGGAGGTTAATGGTCATATATGAAATTACATGGCCAAACCTTTAATAGTTGTGTGTGGAGTCCAAGTCTTAGATCCTAGAATTTATATGGCCTTAGCTAGAACTAGTGTCTCTTTCTATCTTATTTAATGACTGAAGTATTTACTTCGTTGAGAAAAATATTTCCATATAAAATAAGGTCATCAGGTGTTGTTCCATGGTTTTTATTGGTGGAGTTGTTGGTGGCAAATTTTTTGTTGTTGTTCCATGCTTTCCATTAGTAAGAAATGTTGGTGGCAAGTTGTTGGTTAGTGTGTCATGGTCATTGGTGGAGATGTTTGTCACTACTCAATTTTGATCCACTTGCTTTTAACTTAATTTAATTTTTTAGGGGGGGTTGAAATTTGGAATTAAAAGATCAAGGACTAATTTTGATTAAGAGAGTGATTTGTCAACTTGTGAAAAACTAAAGATTATAACATGTTTTTCCCCTTCTTTCCCAATCTTTAGTTTGAAAAGGATGATCATGATATCTTAGTTATTAATTTTTAAATTTGACTTTAAACTCTAATCAAGTTTAAATTAAAAAAAAAAAAAAGAAAAGATGATGAGCTTATTTTGGACTTTGAATTCCATATGCTCCAGAACTCTTATATTATAAATACAGATACTAGTGTATAAAAAAAACAGGAGGGAGCATATCAGAATCTCTACATTGAGGGGAGATCAAAAAATTATATTTCGAGAGTAGACCAAAAAAATAAAAATAAAAACGAAGCAAAACTCCAAAACTCTCATACATAACCCAAAAAATCTTTCATTGATGATCTGGCCAAAAAACCCTTCTCTTTCATTTACTTTCTACCATCACTATCTCTTTTAAAACAAAAATCACCAATCACTGACCACTCACCATACCAATAGCTTCACTGATTCCAGCACATCAATGCCAACACACCCATGGTAGATCCAACTCTTCCCTTCAATTGCCAGCCAGCTTCACAACAACTATCTCCACCTCTATTTTCAAAGTAGAAGCTTCCATTAATAGTAAACTCACATTGCTCTCTCTCCCCCCCCCCACCCCCCCATAAACCCAAGACAACTATCAACAGCCCCTAAATACCACCACTTACAACGGACCCATCATCATGCGAAACCCATAATCTTTCTCTCATATCAATACCTTTCTTCATTTAATTGTTTCAGTCGAACCAATCTTTAAAATAGTTGGCTTATACCAACACCGTGAGTCATACGACCAACATATCTTCTTATTCTAGCTCACATGCCACCATCTTTTCCTGATAAAATAATAGCAGATCTGTGAAGATAGGAGGGGATTAAATTGATTTTTTTGTGTGAATTTTTTTAAAAATTTTTGCAGGTAATATTGATTCTTATTGTAGGTATAGACGTGAAAAGGAAAGAGGAAGCTACCCATTCTGCTTTGTCATGCTTGATCCAGGACTTCAGAGCATCATTCCATACATTATTGTATGTGGTGGTGTGTGACAAACACGAGCCGCTAGAAACCTATTGTTATCACAGCATATGATTTTAGTTTGGCAGTCTCATTCTATTTAGCGACACTGTTGAAG
>Ga0325403_1001327_pt1 | contig 20329 bp, 13 predicted proteins | sample PopdelMetagenome_19_FD_205665 | JGI IMG/M metagenome (GOLD analysis project Ga0325403, IMG submission 205665) | Populus deltoides microbial communities from Bellville, Georgia, United States - Xylem-PdKOR-R4 | ecosystem: Host-associated > Plants > Phyllosphere > Stem > Wood/Secondary xylem... | reverse complement strand
TTATACTATATGTTTTGATTAGCAAAAAGATAATTTTTTTTTTAATTAAAAGGCTTTCTTGGTGTATTTAGCATATGAAAATAGATTAATTTGCAACGTCCAAAAGTACTGAGTGCAAAGGCGCACATAATTTTCTTGAAAAATGAATGATCATATATATACTGTCTATTTGGTAGACTACGTACGTATTTCTCTTCTTTTTTTAAAAGATATATAGATGAGTATTTTTGCTAATTGTGAGTTTGATACTTTGGACTAGCTCAACTACAATTAATGGTAGTGAATATATATATATAGGAGTCTAGATAAATATTTAATTTGACACATATTGCTCTTATGTTATTGTTATTTTTGTTTTCTTATAATTCCTAAAAATACATATAAAACATATATATAACTAATATTAAAAATATTTAATATTTATTGACAAAATATAAACTACAAGATATAGATTGAGGCAATGATCAATTCTTCAATTTTAAAATAATTTACTATTTATTTTTATGATGTTTACAATTGGATTGCAATATTTTTTTTTAAATTCACTCAGTCTCTTACTCTTGTAGCATAAATGAAAATGAACAGTGAACCGGATTTGTAAAGGTAAATCTCTCAGGAACATATTAAAAGGAATATAAATATTTGATGAGAAGAAAAATATACAATAAAATGTAGAGTTGTTATAATTATAAAATTTCTTTTGGAATTTATACAGATAATATATTCTAATAATTAATTTGACATTTATTTGAAGATAAACTGTTTTTTATCTTAATATATAGTCACAACTTTTTTTTCTTTTAAAAATACATAACTGTATTTTAAATCAAAATTCTCATTTACCTCTAATTAACAGTTACAACCAGCATTTTCACGCACAATTAAACTTGAATGCTGTTATGGTTTAAGGAAATTAAGTACTTAAAACTAGGAAGATCTTGAATTTAATTTCCATTACAAGCTAGCATCATTTACTACAGTTCTACTCAAGAGTTAATGGTGAAGTAATTTTTAGCTCCGAAGGCTAGGTGAAGAAATATATTTTGTTAATGAACATCGCGGCTACTTCATACTTTTCCATTCACCTCTCTTGTACATGAACTGATTCAAGTTTCTCATATGATCATCCTGATATTGAGTAGTACACAATATGAAGAACATACTTTTCAGGCCCTTATGCAGTGCTATGCGATCTTTAATTATGCAGACTCTTTACTTATGCCTTCTTTTTTCGGCTCTACTTTCACAGGTGCTGTGTCGGCGTAGCCAATTCCTCTTCGTTTGGTAGGAAATAACATGAACAAAAAGCTTGCCAAGAACCCAGCTCCTAACGGCAAATTCATGATAAGTGCTTTCTCATTAGCTCCTGCTTTAGGGAAGAAGCAATTCTGCACGTTAGAATTACTAAGAGCAAAAACCAAGAAAACTGTTAGTGATGTAAAAGCATGCACGAAGTCTATAAAAGTGATTCTAAAGGCAGCCAATTGCTCTTTGTTGAATTCTTCCTCTCCCGCACCATCAGTACTATCGGTGTCATTGAATACGCGGAAACCGTTCCATGTGGCTATGCCATAGTACATCTTGCCATCCTTGCCAATGAAGCTATCAGTAAAGGAGGAAAGAAAACAACCTAGTGAACAACACACAATGATACCTAAGGTAAGGTATTCGTTCGCAAGTGTACATTCACCGTTGTTTGTGAATGAAGGTATTAGGGATTCAGCTGTAAGGACTGTGCCTGTTGGCAACAAGTTTGCTAGGTTGGCTGCAGCGACTTGGCTCCTTTGGCCAAGTTTGGATGATGAGATCGGCATTGAAAGGCGACAGGTATTAATTTAGAAGGAGGCGAAATTAGCTGTAGTATAGGTGTTTGTTTTGCATATGATATGGTTGGGCTGTGCTTGATTTATAGGCAAGTAGGGAGAATTTAGTTAAAATAAGACGTATATTGTGCGTGTTCATGTATATGTAAGCATGGTGAGGTTTGCCGATCGTTCTGGAATGGAATTTTCAGGTTTATTTATTTTCTTTTTGATAGAGAAATATATATTAGCATTAATTCTGGTCAAGTAATTAATTATAACAACATCAAGAATCTGATCCAACATAATGATAAAGTTGATTTCAAAAGGGTTCGTATTCGGCTAAAGCATGCACACATGCATGTGCAATGGTCCTTAAAATTCCCTTCCTTAATAAACTAAAGTAATATTTTTTTTATTTATATATTTTTAAAACCACAACTACAAATATTCTTCAAAAATCTATTTTTTTTAAACCATGTAAAAACTACCTGGTTTTTTTTTTTAATCATGAAATTCCCTGATTGTAAGAACATGCAAGGTTATTTTGTCAAGTCTTTGTTGGTAGTTGGAAGCTGATAATATCTTATTAAATTCTACTGAAACTTTTGAATATAGCATATTTTTTATTTGTAATTGAATTTTCATCAGTCTAGCTCAAAATCTTAAAATAATCATTACATTAACTTTCTATAAACCGTTTTTATCCATTAGAGCCCATTGGGGCTTGAATTTTTGCCCTACTTCTTGCCATTCTGCATTTGAAGGCAAATTTCTGAACAAGAATGATGCTACGAATAGAGCCATTATAGTTACATGCAAAACTGTTGTTCTACAAATGGTTTATGGTAACAAGCAGAGCAGGAATAGTTCTTCTCCAAAAGCAAAGCTCAAAGCTTAAGCAAACAAGCTCCTGAACTTAGCCCAATTCTCATTAACATGGCTAGCCCTACCCTCAGTTTCTCTTTTATGCCTCTGAGCTTCTAACAAAGCACCAATCTGTATTTCTAGTCTTCCATTTCTAATGATTCTCTGGGCATGGAGACTTTCCTTGTTTCTTCGGATATGATCTTCTTCTTCCTGAATTTCCTGAAGTCGCTTGTTAAGGGCATCCTTTTCTGCTTTAAGCCTGCTAATCTTGCTGGTAATATCTTCATCAGAAATATCCAGCTCGGCAAGTCTCCTTTTGTGATCTTCAATAGAGGACTTGATAGAACTAGTCCAGTCGATTTTTTGCTCATCAAATGGGTGGCTTGTGACCAAAGTGTCGAAATTCTCAACGTAGAGTTGAATGATTTTTTGTTGCTGATAATTCAGAAACGGACAGTTCTTTAAATTCTTCAAACTGGACAGCAGCAATAGGCGGTCAGCTGATGTCGCTACTTCTGCAGGGGATTTCATTAAGAGCTCCTTTAACAAATCTATAGAACACCTGTATATCTCAAAGCTCACACCACAGGACTTGAGAGATCCAGAAGGCGCATTAGAGCTTGAAGCGGTGCTGAATGTGAGCTCTTGAGAGGAAGTTCTGTTGGTTAAGGATGTAGAAGTCAACATAGAGACTTGTTCAACAGAGGTGGCAGGAGATACAAGAACTCTGTAGCTCTGCTGAACTGAAATAGTAGGAATAGCATTGGCCAGTGAGGTCTCACCCTGCAAGAAATTTAAAGTTTCCATGAATGTACAAGAAAGTGTATAAGAAGTTATATTCCGAGGGAGAAAATTACATTATCAGTTGCTTGGGAATCTGTCTGCTCTTTTAGAGAGATCTGAGCTTTAGAATCCATGGGAGTTGAGGAACTTTGACCTTGTCTAGAATCCTACATTCCAGATGCCATTAGCAATTAATTCAAAATCATATTCTAGAAAGTATTTCTAGATAGAAAAGAGAGCTACCTTATCATTTGAAGCTGCATGAAAATCTTGGTATCTTGAAGCTAATTGAGCAATCTTGGGTTCTAGCAAAACACCTTTGATCCTATTTTGTTTGTTTCTCAGTAATGTTTCAAAAACAGGAGAGATATCTTTTCTGGCTTCTGAGGTCCCAGTTAAATGCAAATCCTCAGAAGCTCGTCTCTCAGAGACAGCACTTGGTGCATTTCCATCTGCTTTAGCCTCACGGGCTAATGTTGGCTGTTTGGGTATGCTTAGCAGTTTGGATTGCGCTGCTCCATCACCCTGCAGTTAAGTTAACAAAAATGAGTTAATTAAATAAGTAATGATGTGATAACAAAAAACTAATACATAATGATGAAGTTTTATGTGATTGAGGGATATCATTAGTTAGACTACACTCAGATTCTGCATAAAGAAGGGTGATTTCATAAAGTTGGTATGAGAGACAACAAAATAGGAAAAATAAATTCTGGAAGTGTGATGGGTAATTGATAAAATTGTTGTGCAATTGCATAAAGTTTTATGCTTCGTGCAAGAGAAAGAACAGATCAAGATATAGAAAAGGTAAGAAGATTTGGTGAAACAATTCATACCATCTCCACAAACAATTTTTGTACAGTGGAATTAAGGTCCTCCTCCCAGTACCCTTCATCGTCCTCTTCTGTTAACAGGACAGTCTCCAGCTCTGGTGTGCTTATGATTCCTTCAGAAAAAAATTTCATCTTGGGGCATTCTATCAAGAACACTTCTTCCAAAGATGGAAAAGTGAACGCACATTTCCCTGAGTGGAAACTTGTGAGGCTTGGCAAGCATCGAAGTCTCAAATGCTCTAATTTCTGAAAAATGATCTCATTTGCTACCTCATTCTCCTCGCTCACTATAATTTCTTCAATCATTTTGCATTCAGTTACACTCATAGACGTGAGCTGCACCAGATATTTGGCTGTTGAAGACGTCATCAAATTTATCAATCCATGACAGTTTGACACTTCCAGGGTCGTTAAACACTGGAAAGACAATGCTGATGGAATTAGAATTTTCAGCATGCCACATTCCAGTACTCTCAAACTTTCCAAATTCTGAAAAATCTTGCATGTCTGAGAACCTTCCTTTGACAGATGCATGAGTTTCGGCAGTTTAGACAGCTCCAGTTTTTTTAATTGTGCTAAAACCCTGATATGATTTTCTTCATCATCTTTCCCTTCATACAATACTATTTCTTCGAAAGAGGCATCTCTTACAACAAGACTTTTTAAATTGATGAATCTTTGAAGAAAATGGGATGGAAAATCAACATTGTCACAGGGGAAACGCATGAGTGTAAGACCTTCCAGTTTGTAGAAGTACTCAACTCGGAATTGGCCATTCTGTATAACGTCCACCACATCATTCCATTCCACTCTCAACTTTTTCATGTTTGGAAATGCAACCTGGGATCCAAGTCAAAGACAAAAAATAAACTTAAGAGTTATTTCCTGCAATTTATTGTCAAGAACCACACTGATTGGCAGGTCCTACCACAAGTCTTATTTTAAAATGGTTTTCTTTTCCCTTCCCAATTTAAATTTATGATCATCTCTGAACCAATAGTATTTGCAACGTTAGCATCTACAAGTATAAAAATTGGGAGTAATTGTAGAATGGTTTGAGAATTATGTAACTGCATGGTCACATATTCGAGGCAAAAGTTCTAATAAGTTGTGAAAAAGCGTCAGATAAAGAAACTGACCTTATGATTGAGAGATGGTGCAGTGGAAATATCATGGTCTCGCTCACGTAGTCTATATCCTTGTCCCTTATTGACTGAAATTGGTACATGCTCACTCAAAAATGATGAAATAAATGTCTTCAAATTTGGACAATTGTCTATGCCAATCTCCTCTAAGGATGGAATTCCCAGAATACCAGTTCCTGAATAGATACTGGTCATGCTATGTAAGGACTCGAGAACTATCACTTTCAGTACAGGGAATATGATTCTATATGTTGCTGCTTCCTCTACTCTCTCTTCTGTGATGATCTTTTCCATCATGGCACAGTTTCTTATTTCTATCTTGTTGAGTTGCACAAGGCCAGATGCCGTGGATGGTGTAAATAAATCTCTCAAACTGCTACAATTATGAACTTTCAGCGATTTCAGGTTTTTGAAGTCCAAAATTCCTTGAGGATCCCTGCTGCATATATCCCTCAGCCTTGGCAGATCAATCAACTGCAATTCCTTTAAATTGGGCAACAGCTGAGCATGCCCTTCCTCAGCATTGAGCCCCTCCAAATCAAATACTTCTTCAAGAGAATCACAGTTTCTCACATACAGATGTCTCAAGTTATTCATGAACTGTAGTAGATTGGATGGTATAGCATTGGAGACAAATGCGCAGTCATCCACCGTGAGGTTTGCCAAAATTCTACAAAAGTTGAAGGGAAGTTGGTCGTGCCATCTCTCTTTTAATTGGGGAAAATCAGAGAGCTTTAACTCCCATATATTACCAAATCCAACCTGCTCAACCATAATAATGAATTAGTACAAAAAAAAATGATGATTAATAAAATGCTTGAGTTATCAGTACATACCATTTCTGTGTACAGCTGTTGTATGGTGTTATTAAGATTTCCCTGCCAACACACTTTATTCTTGGCAAAACATACTCCCTGTAGCTTGGGCGTGCTTACAACTCTGGGAGAGAAAATCCTCATCTTGGGGCATTGTCTCACAGCAATTTCCTTCAATGATGGGAATTTGAAGGTGTGATTTCCTGGGCAGAAGCTGGTGAGGCTTTCTAACTTGACAAGTTCCAAATATTCTAGTTTGCTGAAAATGATCTCATCTTCTGTTTCATCTCTCTCTTTTGCTACTATTTCCATCACCTTTTTGCAAGAACGAACGGTCAACTTTACAAGCTGCACTAGACTTTTCGCAGTTGAGGATGTTATTAAGTTCAATAATCCAAAGCAACACCGCACATCTAAAATTGTTAAATTTTCAAATGAAGCAGATGATGGTGCTAGATTGACCAAACTGTGACAAGAAATTACTTCTAGAGTGCCAAGATTTTGAAGAAATTGAACCAGTTGGTCATTATCCTTCCACATATGCCTCATATCGCCAACTGAACTTATTATTTTGAAATTCCTTAATCGTCCAAGCATCCTTTGTCTCTGATTCACATCAGTAAGCCCTTCATATGAGAATAGCCTTTTGAAAGAACTACGTGTCACATAGAGTGTTTCCAGATTGCACAATATTTGTATGAAACCAAATGGAATAGTATCTGATTCTTCCTGAAAATAGTGCAGCCTTAGAAGTTTCACCGCAGAATAGTACTTCTCTGGAAGTTGGCAGCGCCAAATAATTGACGTTGTGGGGTTTTCACCACTTAATGACAATTCCTCCAAGGTCGAGATCACCTGGAGACAGATTAGAACAAAAAGGAAATGCCGGTTGACATTCCTCCAAATAATAAGTAAATTCCAACTGCTGTTATTTATGCATACTGCACTTTCATTTTGGATAAGAAAAAAGTAAAGTGAAAAAAGCATGGTGCAGAATAGATCCATACCTTTTCAACAAAAAAGAGGGGTTGCTGAATTTGGTCCTGTTGGCTTCCCCATTGAATTTCTTGGGATGCATGAGATTCTGATCCAAATAACTTCACATTGCCACAGCCCGACACCTCCAAACTTTTTAAGATAGGACATTCCCAAGAATGTTTCCCTGGATAGAAGTTCCTAAATTCTGGTATTTTTTCAAGTGTCAATGAGGTTAGATGAGGAAAATCAAAACAGGGGGCTGTTTCATCACCTTCTGCGTTTGCAACAATTTCCTCCACCCCACACTCCTTTATCTCAAGCTTTTCAAGTTGTGGAAGGTCTCTAGCAATGGAGACTGGAAAGAGATTCTTCAGAGCACTACATTTCCCTACCCTTACAGAATGCAGATTCTGGAAAATGAGTCTTCCTTGCGGATCCTTATTCCATATATGCTTCAATTTGGGTAGATTATACAAATCCAGGTCTTGTAACTGGAAGACATTAAATGCTTGGATTTCTTCACCGCTGAGTCCTTGAAGCTCAAATATAGTTTCTAAGGAATGGCAATGACTAATTTCTAGCATCTCTAGTCTTTGGAATCTTGTTAGCAAGATTGATGGAAAAATATTCACCAGCTTATCACAATCTGAAATACTCATTGATCTCAGCTCACAAAAAGAACCAGCAGCAAGTTGATTGTGCCATATCTTATCTATGTGTGAGATTTGGATTTCAGCTAAGCAAGGGAATACAACCTGCAATAGACATTCCACTTTGTCATAAGTAAATCAAAATCATATAGGAAAGAATTTTCTAACTAAATAACAAATAATAGTATCTATTTATGTTTTTAACGAAAATTGAACCATAATGGGGAAAGCAAGATATAAAAACTGGTACAAAAGATCATAGCTTGTAAGATAAACAAAAAATACAAAGAAATTGCCTTCTAGCGTTGTTCACCATATGATGAGTTGAATAATAGTGAAATTCACTAAAAAAATTGTCACCTTTTCATCAAATAGAGGTTGCATGGCATTGTAGAAGTTCTCCTCCAGGTTCGCTTCCCGGGCGCCATTTCTAGTTGTCAGGTTTGTGCTGCTAAACTCGGAAACGAATGTCTGAAAGTCATGACACCAGTCTATCACCAATCTTTTCAACAATGGACATTCAATATGAGAACCAATACAAAAGTGTTTCAGTTTCGGAAGACTCAAGAGTTCAATGTGTTCTAGTTTCAGGAATACCATCTTACTCGTCCTTTCTTCTTCATCTAATTCTTCTGTTACTATTATCTCTTCCACTGACATGCAATCATGTATTGCAAGATGCTTGAGTTGTACAAGACTTTTAACCATAGAAGAGGAAAATATATATTTCAAACTGCCACATTTTTTCACAACCAGTCTTTGTAAATTTTGAATGGAAACTGTAATTGCTGGAAGTTGGCCATGCCATAGCCTTTCGATGTTGATAGAATGCAATTTCAAATCCTCCAAGTTCGGAAACACAAACTGCATGCACATTTTTCAATTCATTAAGAAATCTATTCCTTAATTTAAGGAAATGAAATGATTATTCGAGAAACAAGGTAAAATGAGCATCGGTTTTTTTTTTTTTTTTTTTTTTGGGGGGGGGGGGATAATTATTTAATATATGCATACATGCAAGTACCTTTTCATCAAAAAGTTGCATTGGAGCATGTGGCTCATCCTCCAAAATGATTTCTCCAAAATCCATGCCAGTTGTTCTTGACTTTGATTGTGTTTGATATAAACATGATGCCTTCTCTTTCGAGCAGAAGTTTCTGAGATTCGGTAAATATTTTAAGGACAAGGAGCGTACTTGAGTGAACTCCATCAAATTGATTTCTTCATTCTTGTTGTCAAATTCTTCACTTTCTTCAACAACAATCTCTTCCAGGTTCCGGCAGCAGGTAATATTGATGCTTTGAAGTAGCAAAAGACCCCGTGCAATGGAGAATGAGAAGAGGTTCTTCAATTTATTACAATGTTTCACTTCTAGCTTTTGTAGTTTGCCGAAAGATGGTGTCTTGAGTGTGCCATGATAAATCTTCTCCAAAGATACCAAATTGTATAGAAACAAAGACTCCAACATGGGAAATGGAAGGATGTTAGCAGGAACCCCTTTCATTGTATCGATGATATATTGAATGTCTGGACTATTGTGCAGGTGGAGGTACTTCAGCTGTGGAAAACCTTTACTATCCAGTTCACAAATGACATTCTTAATACCCTTCATTTCAAATAAATACAAATCTTCAGTTCTCTTTAGCAGCATCAGAACTCCATGCTTCAAATGATCAGTGCTTTCATTGAGCTTCAACTTCAATGTTCTTAAGGTTTCATAGGCACCATCCCAATCCCAAACATCTCCTATGAATATTCTAAATCTTTCTAATTTTCTAGAAAACAAGTCCATGGACATAACATGGGAATCTAGCATATGTACGTCTAAATTAGTCAAGTGAGACAAGTGTTCTAGCTCGATAAGACTAGCATTATTGTGTCCTTCAATATCCCAATGATGAAAGCTGTTGCCTACAAACAATTCTTCTAAAAGTGATAAATTTGAAATAACATTTGGTGAAATCACTTCAAGTTCAGAACAATCACTTAAATCTAATAACTTTAACTTGGTCAATTGCCCTATTTCTTTCGGCAGATGCTTAATATTAGATTTAACAAAACTAAGGATTTCTAATTTTTTTAGCTCCCCAATAATAGCTATCTCTCCAAGAGAAGATTGATGAAGGCACAATGAACGGAGGTTCTTTAGGAAATGAAGAGATGAATGCGGGGCTGGAAAAGATAGATTGGTCAGGCCTAAGACTTTGAGTTTTTGCATGCCCCTAAAAATGTTTTCAGGTACTTCCAAAGAAGAATCTTCACTATTCATATTCAAAACTTTGAGTAGTGGATATTGCAAATCTTCAGGAAACCCAAAGCTATTACCATGTAACCAAATCTCTGCATGACTCTCCAGTGAATCCTTATACTGCCATTTCAATTCAACCTCATCACTCCTCAAAAACACATTGTGATCTCTAAAAGCAATTGATATGGCAACATCACGAACAACATCATGAATAGAAAACTGCTTACTAGTATCACCATCGAGTAACAAACTGGAGGTTTTGAGTTTATGAAGCAAAGAATTCACTTTATCTCGGACTTCTTCTATGGTAGCAACATCAGAAAACAAACCTGAGCCCATGCTGTATTTCAACAAGTCTTGAATGGAGGCGCTGTAGCCCATTCGACTGGAAAGAAGAAAAATCGCCTTCAGCTCTTCACTTCCAAGATGCTTGTAGCTTAATTCTATAGCGCTATACACTTCTGCCTGCACTCCTGTGAAATTCCTAGGGGACGGTCTTTTCAGCTCTCGCAATGCATCCTTCCACTCGGACAGCCTCTTGTCCTTTAAAGCCTTTGCAACAGTTACAATGGCCAGGGGCAAACCTGCACACTTTGTTGCGATCTTCAATGCTATGGATTGGACATCTGGACTTTCAACATTACCACCTGCCGTTTTCTTGAACAACTCCCAAGCTTCATCTTCCTTTAAACCACTAATTGAGAAGTTTTTCTCAACTTCCATTTCACTTGATAAAACATCAAATTCTCTCGATGTCAGCAGCATTTTGCATTCATTTTGTTCATCCTTAAATGAAATCCCAATTGCTTCTAAATCAAGCCTCTTCCATAGATCATCTAGGACAACAAGAATCTTCTTCTCTTGCTTCAACCTCTCACACAATCGACCTGCTCTTCCCCATTCACTTTCCTCGTTGAATGTTAGGCCAAGCTGGTCTGCAATTTGCCCTTGAATTTTCATGATGTCTGGGTTTCGAGTTACACTGGCAATAACCATCTTGTCAAATAATTTATCCTCTATGGCTTGTTTGGAGACCTCTTTCACCAGTGTGGTCTTTCCCACACCACCCATTCCATATACCCCAACTATGTTCACATCAGCAGCTTTTAAGGCATTCATGATTTCATTAAACACTGGTATTCTTGATTGCATGGCCTGATAGCCTTTTCCAGACATGACCTCCACCCCTGACGGTGCAGCATGGTAGGAAATCGAACCAAAGCTGCGTTGTTCCTCTAGTTTAGCTTTAACTGTTGCTAATTTCTCCACTGCTTTGTTTCCAAACTGGTACCTTGTTTTAAAATTTGGACACAATCCCATGAAGCATTTCTTCTTTACTCCGCCCTCATCTTGAGCAAGTTCCCTTTCCACCTTTTCAGTGATCCCGTCCACCTCAAGTAGCCACTTCGCAACATCGTCTTGGATCACCTTCCCTTTTCTTCTATCCTCGTCAACCAAGTGTTGCAACCTTTCTCGCGCATTTTTCAACTTATCAACTTCCTCCTTCAGATGTCCGAGGTTGCTCTTGCAATAAAATGCATTAGAAATGTGTGTTTTAAAGGAACCAATTGCAAGCTCAACAATAGGTGATACAACAGAAAGAATGATATCCACAGCCATCTTGTTTTCTCTCGGATTTCTCTCTCTTTTTTAATCTCCTCTTTGTTTTTTCTTCTTTCCTTGTGGAGCTCACAAGCAAACGAAGGCTAACAATGTACACAGTCCAAAAATTCAAGAAAAATGCAACAAGCAATGATCTTTGTTTCTTCCCCTTTCTTCAAGACTGGAAACAAAGAAAAAGAGCAAGAGAGAATAATTTCAAGTTATACAAAAGTCGAGATGAAAGTAAACAAGCAAAAATTTTCCCTTTTCCTATCAAGATCGGATACAAAGAAAACCATAAGAGAACAGGAACTTCTACAACATGAAGGGACAAGTGAAAGCGAAGTACATACCTCAAACTACAAGGGCAAAGCAGCAGGGATGTTTGACAGATGATGCATGAAGATAAGAGTGCAGAGCACAGACAGCCACTGAAAGATGGACAGAATGAAAGTAGTTATCAGTAAAAAAGAGTAGGTAGTGATGGATGGGAAAGAAGCTAAAAGGGTAGATTTGGTGATGACGGTGTCGACTCAAATGTCAATGGTAGTAGCTTGTTTGTAGTCATGAGAGGCGGCTTTTCTTATTATACTTTCGATTAAAAAAATTCACGAGCAAGCATAAAGAAATAAAAATTTCATGTTCAGACTGGTGCCATCTACAGCTGCATCAAGCGAAACTTTTGGCCATTAACATTAATTATTGACCTTGCAATTAACAAAGAAATTAAACAACTACTAGTTTGATTCCTCGTGATACGTTGCAATGCAGAAAAATACAAATATTATTTTCAGTTTATTAACCATCCAAAAAAAATAATTATGAACAGGGAAATTTATAAAAAAAATAATAATTTATGAACAGGAAAATTTATGTAAGTTTAATAAAATTAATCAAGAATTATATATACTAATAAATAATAATAAATTTGTTGATTTCAATTAAAAATTGAGTTGGAAAAGATAAGATAAAGATATTATTTTAAAAATATATATATGAGAATAAGAGCTTGCCTAAAAACTTGCTGCGAATCAAATTCCAGATCTATTTTTACAAGCCCATATAGGCATTATAATTATATAAAAGATGGTGTTTACGAAGCATTAATGAAGCATTAGAGATTTAACTCATGGTGCTGAAGATTGGGATATAATATCCTAGATGATAAACCTATAATTCTAATAATCAATTGCTCGAGCTATAAAGTTTTCTTCTAAAGAAGCATAAGAACAACAATTATTGTCATCCTTGAAGGAATTGGAATGGGAAGAACAGAAAATAGTGGATGTTCCAATATCATGAGAAGAAGCAATTGAGAAACTACACGAGTAACTGGAAATTCTTCCTGTTGAAAAATCAGAACAAATTGAGGCAAAAAAACATCGAAGATTTAGTAGTGTCAAAAGGATTCGACAAACAAGGATCAACGACTCCTGAGAAACTAGAGGAACAAGTCCTAAATCACTAGACATGTTGAAAACAAGGACATGAAGTATAGTTGAAATCTAAGGGGCAACATGAAGTCAGTTAACATGTTGTGATTATACTAACCAGTAAAAAACTAGAACAAGTTGCTATAATTATTTAGAAGGTTGAAATTAATATCAAACAGGACAGAAAAATATTATTTTCCTAAATTCGCATCAAAGGCTGGTCTAGAGGATGATAAGAAATGGACTAGTTTGGTTCAAGAGCTCAATTTCTGACCAAGAACTTGAAGACGAGTTTTCCTCGAGTGAGGGAGCTTGACGGCGGTTGATTTTCTAAAATTTACCACGCAGTCGACTTGCATGACCTGACAACCTTGGGCAGACAAAACACCCATCCCTGCTGCTGTTAATAATCCCCCCTTTGCTTTCTTGCCAAGCTGGTACAGAGTTTGGAATTTGGACACAATCCAACAAAGCATTCCTCATGTTATTTTGTAATGTGTCTTATGGAAACTTGAACAAGATATAAGCATGCCATCCTTTGATCTCATATAGGGTTTCAATTAGTTACTGTCACAAACCTTTGAAGTCTTGGCTGAAGCTGTGAGTGGATATATTCCTTTGTTATATCTCGGATTTCAATCCAATGATAAGATGCAAAACAGAAACTTTTTTTTCCATAAATGTACCAATTCAATTCTTGTATGCATGACTTGTCTGGACATGAACATTGGATCTCAGATATCCTGAACTTTCGAAAAAAAATTAAAAAGAAAAAAGAAATATCAACCCAGCTCTCTACAACTAAGCCCGGACAACGAACAGCTTTATGATTCAAAATAGATGGTGTAATTTTAGAGATTGAGCTTATTTTCTATCACAACTTCAGTACCCCTTATTCGATCTTACGATAATCAGTCACTGTTACAAAGGACTTCTAATGTCGAATCAGGATCTAGGACAAAAATAAAGCATTGGATCAAGCACTTTTTTGGTATCAAAGTGATAGCATTGAATAGCCATCGACTCCCGGAAATGGTAGAAGAATGAGACCTATATGGGACATACAAGCATTACATATGTATGATCACTACACTTCAACCAGGTTATTCCATTCCACCTCTTAGAAAGAAAAGAACTTGATTCAAAACACTTGATAGCATGTTTAGTCTTACATGCAGAACCAAGCCACTTCCATGTTATTTTGTAATGTGTCTTATGCTGAAATGATAGGATTTATCTCTTCGCTGAAAATGGATTCATTGATGCTTGTATTTCTTCTAGCGTTCGCCCCTTGGTCTCTGGTACCAGCTTTGCCACAAACAGGACGGTCAGGCCACATATGCATGAGAATATGACGAACGTTCCTGAAGCCAAAGAATATTACACGGTAGCTTAGATTTTGTCTGCATAAAACAGAGAAATAGAGAGCAAGAGAGAGCATTACCTGCTGAACTCCAATCCATCAAGAAGTTGAAAGCATAGGATATAATCCAAGAACCTAACCAGCTAACTAGTGTCACTAGGCTTCCAGCTGAACCCTTCATGTTTATAGGAAAGACCTGAAATTGAAATCATTCTTATGGTCAAGCTATTCATCATTTATTCATATTTCAAAAGTTTATCGAAGATAATAAATTTTTTTCGAGCACTACAAATATTTGAGCCTAATGTAGTTCACTTACCTCAGACATAATAACCCATGGAATCCCTCCCATACCTAGTGAGAATGATCCTGTATAAATCTGATTGAATGATCTGTAAGCATAACATGTATATCAAAAAGAAAGGAGAATTTGCCTTAATAGTTATTTAGCATTACCAGCACACCAAAAAGTGCAAGAAATGGAGAGACAGCCACCGATTTATCAAGGTACTGCAAATAGCAAGCTATGTGCTCTCAGCAAATTTACATAAAAATGGGGAAAATATTTCCAAGAGAAATGATTTTATTCCAAAAGAACCTGCAATAAAAATGATAATGCTGCAAGAAGGCAACCCAAGCATGTTCCTGCTGCAGAGACCTATAAAAATTGGTAGACTTCAGGATGGGTTAACACTCAAATGACATCACAGACTTCGAACAATTTCTATGCCTTCATACCATCAAAAGAGGACGTCGTCCAGATATATCCATCAAAACTACTCCAAGTGCTGTCATTGGAATCTGCAGAAAACAAATTCTAATATTTGTCACACTTTATCTCTTAAAAAGAATTAAGCAGAGTCCAATGCTTAACAACATTGAGAGTTGTAACCTGAACAACAACCATTGCAATCATCCCGATACTGCCAGAGAACCCTGTCATACAATCAGAGATTCAAATGATCACTTCTCCTGTTTGAATAAATTTAGTATAATTAATTAATGAAAGATCCTTCATCTACCTGCTGATATAAATATGGAACTTGCATAAAATGCAATGCCATTGACCCCTCCAAATTGTTGCAGTACCATCAGGCCAACTCCAACCTAAACAAATTTAATTTACTCCTAAATTTTATTCCTATTGAATGTTTCTTCAAATTCACAGGGACAAAAAGGGAAAATTTTGTGGTTAGGATGTATCACAGAAAGCTCACAATGAGTGAATGAGCATATTTCCACTGGAATAATTCAAATATACTAGCTTCCGAAAGCTGCAGAATGGTTTCTGTGTAATCCTGTAACCATTAAAATCCATCTCTATTCTTATGTCAAAGCAAATAAACAAAAAACACAATCGTAAAGCGAAGTGCAAAACTTCAATTTTATGTAGAACATATCAAGTAAAAAGCTTACTCTAATCTCAGCTGCTTCATCAGAAATATCAGCATTGTGCCCTCGAAGGCACTGTAGAGCCACTTCACATTCTTTACCTCGCCCAATCTTTGCCTGCAACGGTCATTTGCCATATACTCTCAAATATCTCATGTAAAAAAGATGCTAGCTTTTCTTACATGCACTAACAAGAAATCTTAGCAATTTACATGGCCACAAAATACTCAGAAGTTTCTTGAGCAGCAATGACAAAATTACAATCCCTTCATGGCCATACAAATTTGTTTACAATTTTGGAGTATTGCTCACCAACCATCTAGGAGATTCTGGAATGAAGAATAGACCAACAATCTGAACAATACATGGAATAGTTCCTGGATTGAAACCGAAGACAAGCCAGCAGTCATGGAACTACCTTCACATTACTTTGTAGGATCACCAAATTAAGCAGACAGAAATATTACCAATTAGAGCTAAGATTCGCCAGGACATGAAAGCTCCAATAAGATATGTAATTGACACCCCACAGCATATCATCAACTGCAGAATCAGTGGTAAGTAGGGCGTCAGAAAATGATAATCTTTGTCTAGAGCCAAACAGTATACACTAAGTGGACTTCATAATGCCATACCTGATGAACTGTCGTAAAACCTCCTCGAAGATTCTTAGGAGTAATTTCAGCTATGTATATGGGAATCTTTTTGTTAATGAAAACACAAATGACTTAGTCCTGATCCATGAGCAAGTAATCAAATGTGAATCAAATGCTGAAAGAGAATTACCACATAAGAAAGAAGGCCCATCCCATATCCCACAAGCAGTCTTCCAACATCAAGCCACCAAGAAGCCTTTCAACACACATTGAAAAGTTCAACATATTGATTGAATAAAATAAACATAGAACTGATATTGAAGCATTCATATTCTCCTTAGAAACTGTACAGGGCATAAGCATAGTAATGAAACTGCAGGATGTAGAAGGAGATGAGAAGAGAACCTTGGAGAATGTTATTAGCATCCACCCTATAATGCAGATTATTTCTGAAAAGCCCATTGTCTGGTTTGTCAAAGCCAAAGTAAGGAAAAATCAAGAGTTGAACAGTGGCTTGATGTAGAATTTAATAGTAATGTGGTACAGCCAGTTATAATTCCACGGTACTACTTACACCTCTTCGACCGATATAATCTGCTATTCTCCCACTCATTATTGCCCCTATCATTGCCCCAATGGTCAATATTGAACCAAAAAGTGAGTACTGCATAAAAAAATGAGAAAGAAAGTAAACATTTGAGGAATTCAAAAGAAAATTAAAATACAATAAATTACACACGAGATTCAATTAATGCCATATAATTTTTAATCTTCTTGGACACATGCAATTTGGCTGATGAAATCAAGTTTCTTGGTGAATGATGAAGTTCAATACCTGCAACTATTGCCTTTCATTACTAATCATGAAAGATATATTGTTATTCCCGTCAAAGAACCATCTGAATTTAAAAACTTAAGCTATTAGGCGAGCTCCATAATGGTTTTATATTATTATGTTACAATTCCCTTCATTACTAAAGGTCATTCTGTTAGGAAAGTGTTGATAACAATGAGATCAGGATTATTTCCATTGACTAAAATCAATTTATGTGTTAAAACAAGACTGCATATCAGAGATCCATGCTCCTATATACAGAAAAGAAGCAATACAAGGCATTTTATGCAAAAGGACAGAATGATGCAGTACTTATTGAACAACTGAAAAGATTTTACTTAACCTTGTATTATAATTGCTTACCTCTGCTACAGAGAGACCCAGGTCTTCCATGATTCCAGATTGAGTAGGTGATGAATATCCTATCTGTACATAAAATTTATGCAGTTTAGTCCACAAATCAGCTGAAATAGATAGCAATTCTTTTGGAGGAGAGATATCATTGTGCACAATAGGCCAACACAAGTTCATATTATCACACTGCCAAAGACTGCTATGCACCCCAGAAAAGAAACCATTAGAATAGAAAATCTTCACACCTCACCATGCAAATATAAACATATTCATCAAAAGTTAGTACCAATATCGTTCAAATTCCAAGTTGAGATATGAAGATCCTCAGATTAAATGCACCTGCTGTAATTGCAATCCACTACCTTATCTTTCATCAATAAAAATTAGGGCAATTCTTTTCCAAATGTATCTTACTAGTTACTTTCAAACTTCATGTTTTTTGGCTCATAAATGCATTTTAATGGAGGGGAAAAAAGAAGATAGCTTCTCAGAATAATGCAATTGTCATGCCACTGCGTTCTGCCTTACGGCATTAACTAACAGCAAATCAGTATCAGGGCTACGACTCATAATCTTTTATTTGCAAATCTATGACTGATGAATCCATCCATTGGTTAAGCCTTGAGAATTATTTACCTCTAAAACCATGCAAACTTAATCTAACTAGTTCATCATTTACAAGAAAAAAAAATTGGTGTCAATTAAGGGCAGTTTGGCCCAAGATTCTGCACGAGACAAAATTCAATCCCAACATATTCATCGTGTATCAAAATAGGAAATCTTTCATGGACCACACATTTACTTACAATGATAGTAAGGGTAATAGTGAAAGAACTTACAGCTGATCCGAAAACGTATGAACCTGACACAGCTACGAGGGTACTTAACACCACCATAGTTGTTGCTGAAGAACCTCCTCTCTGCTCTTCCCCTCCACTGCCACCACCATGTATTTGAGTCCTTTCTTTGAGAAGTAAAGGGCTTGATATTTCTCCTTCCATGCTTATCCTACTCTTATCTTGAATTTCTTGAAAGACCAAGATATAATTGAGCCAAAACAATTAAGGGACCATGAAGCAAAGATGAGTTCAACTGTTCAAGTTCAAGCATGGAAAGAGAGTTTCTGTATAGGAGGACTTGATGATGAACACCAAGACAGTATGACAGAATATAGAATATCAATTAATAATAACTTTCTTTATCTATATAAAAATTTAAATAATACAGTCTCACTAGTAAAAAAAAAACAAGAAGCAAAATACAGTTGTCCATTCCCGGACTTTCCCACCAGTCCTATTCCCATTTGATGATACTGCCACGCTAGCACATGTCTACCTTTAGCTCAATTATATATGGGCTTGTACTTTAAATATTGTGTGGTTGAAGAGATGAAAATAACGGAGATGGTGAAGATAAGATAAAATTGTGTTTAATATTGGTGTATAAGATATGGTAATTATTATTATTATATTATGTTTGGTTATAGTGAATATAAAAAATAAAATATGAAAAAAAAATATTTTACCCTTAATACATAGTACTGTAAAACGTATATATTTTAAAAAATAATTAGATATATATATTTTTATTTTAGTTTATATTGAGTGTTGAAATTAATAATAAACCATGGAGTGACTTGGCGAGTTGACTCGGAACCCAGACGACTCAAGACTTATACTACTTCAAGTTTAAGAAAAAATAAAGGAAGGATTGTCTTAATCCGATCTGATCAAAAACCTGAGTTGACCTAAGATCAAATGGGTCAAAACCGGTTGATTTTTTTTCATAACAAGGTTGCTTTGATTTTTTTTTAAAAAAAATAGATCAATCAGTTTGACCTTCCTAGCCCGTGATCTAAGGCTCGCCCTAGTCAATTCCCGAGTTAATTTTTAAAAATATAAAAATAATAATTTTTATCCTTATATTAATTCAGGTTAACCTGAGTTGATCATCTTGATCAATGATCCGAGCCTTGCCTCAGTCAACCTTTAAATTGAGTTTTAAAATTATAATAATAGTTACTTTTTTATTTTTATGTTGATTTGGATCAACTTGAGTTGACCCTTCCATCCCATGACTTGGGTTTTATCCCGGATCAACTTCCGAGTCAGGTTTTAAAATTATAATAATTATTATTTTTATCATTTTAAGTTTTAGTTGTATAATTTTAAAATTAAAATTTTTTAATAGTGATATTTTAAAAATAAAAAATATTATATTTAAAAATATGTCTAGTAGACCTTCTATTTTAAATATATAAAAATTTATTCTAAAACTATTATAAAAACATATTTAATTTTATATATTTATCACTGTAGCATCACTTACCATTTCGCTCGCCTGAGGTAACTGAGAAAGAAATAAAAATAACAAAAAAAAGAAGCAAATGACAAGCATGAAGCATGTGCTCGTCCACGCCCAAATGAATATTTTTCTTCGTGGAAAATGCCCTAGGGCCGCAATAATTAAAAACGATTTAAAGTTAAATTAAATGAATTTTTAAAAAAATAATATAATAAAAAATACTGTTTTAACTAAGTAATTACCTGTTTAGTCAATCCAAATTAAAATATAATGATAAATACTATTTCTAACAGCGTTTGACTGCTTGAAAAAATATTAAATGATTT
>Ga0325403_1001325_pt1 | contig 20335 bp, 15 predicted proteins | sample PopdelMetagenome_19_FD_205665 | JGI IMG/M metagenome (GOLD analysis project Ga0325403, IMG submission 205665) | Populus deltoides microbial communities from Bellville, Georgia, United States - Xylem-PdKOR-R4 | ecosystem: Host-associated > Plants > Phyllosphere > Stem > Wood/Secondary xylem... | reverse complement strand
CTTAAATCTGCAAAAGAACTTTTAATTTTAATTTTAATTTTTAATTTTTTTGTTTTTTTTAGCTTTTTAAATTACTAAAACTTAAACTTGCTATAATAAATCGGACTTGTGCAATTTATTTCCCTAAACATTTTGCCAGCTGGAAAGGTAAAGTGGGCCATGATGGACCTGCAAGACCATGTCCACTATGCCCAAGTTTGAAAATGGGCAGAGTCCAACTAGCCCACTTCTCTTTTGTATCGTGCCCTGTCATTTGCCAAAAACTAAATAAAATACTAAATTATTATCTATTATTGAAAACTCATGGGAAGAAATAAACTTCCATCAATTATAAAAAAAAATATAAGATATTATTAGGTAAAATAAAAGGAATTAAATTATGAAACTAAATTCTCAACCATCCCAATATTAAAAGATAAAATCAACAAAAAAAAAATTTAAAAAAAATCATAACAAAAATTCAAAAGAAAAAAGAAAAAAGAAAGAAAATAAAACATTGTGGATTCCTATTGTCATTCATAGTACAATATGTGTTGGTGAATAGTGGTTTCCTCACACCTTTTAATTTTTTGTTACTTTATAAAGTTTAATAAAATGACTTTTTTGGTTTGATGTTCGATTTCGCAATCATCTATTTTTATTATCATATAGTTAAATAAAAAATAATTTCAAAAACAAAAAACAAATTTTAAACTTAGTGGAGTCCATAACCCAGTTCAAAAATCTGACGTACGAGCCTGGCTTACCCGATTCATAGGTTTGACAAGTTTACCCACCGATATGATATGCTTTTTTTGCCTTTGCTTTTTTAATTTTTTTTTAATTTTATTATTTGATATTGTATTGGTTGGGAAATGACTGCATTATTGATTTTTATTTGCTTTCAAAGGATAATTGTCTCAAATAAGTGTTTATTATTAGGTTGATGCTCAATTTTATGAATATCTATTTTTATCATATAATCAAATATAATTTTTTTTATAAAAAAAAGTTGTTAAACCCAATAGAGTCCATAACTTGGGTCATTAGGGGGTCAAGGTCGATCTAATGTGTTATTGTCTTGATATTTTCTTAAAACATTATCATCTTGGAGTTTTTTTAAAAGTTAAATCATGTTTTTATTGATTATCAAGGTTGTATTTGGACCTATGAAATCAATTAGTTTAAGTCGAATTAGCTCTCATACGGTTTTATTAAAAACTTGAGTTGGATAAATAGTTGAATCAAGATGTTTCAAAATTAACCCATTTGATCAGGTTTAATAATATTGTTAAAAAATTCTCAATGCTTTAATATTTTTATATATTTTAAATAAATTGGTCTAATCCGCGATCGAGCGCGAAATAATATACTAGTGTGTGTATGTATGAAGACAAAATCATAAATAAATTTCAGGATGGATCCTATATTTATATGAAAGGAAAGGTAAAATTCGTATTAGACTTGATAACTACTCACAAGGAATTTATAAAGCACTTGAAGGATAAACATTGACTTAATTCGTGTCTATGGGAACTAAATATAGGAGCTACCAAATAGGAAAGCACAAGTATTACTTTGACTGAAAATCCGTTGGAGTAATAAAATCTCAAACCCTCGATCACTCTCTCATTATTTGCACGCAAATATTAAGATAATCTTCTCCAAACTTATCCATCAATCTCTATTTATTTTACCCTTTTTAAAAGAGAAAGAAAATCCATAATTTCTTACCATAATAATAAGAATTAAGAAAAGAAGAAGATATATTACATATTGTCGTGGGACGATGTTGGGCCGACACGTTTTGTGTGCCCCCTAAGAGATATTGTTGGGAAGGAAAAGATTTTGGATTTAATCATAAAATTATGATTAAGGTTCAAGAGTTGCCACTTGGTATTATGGTTACTATGAACAATATGGTCTACAAGAGTCCGGGTAAGGGACTAGTTGTGCATGAGGAAGACGTATCAGTACCCCTAGTGCACCCTACCTGAGGTAAGCTGCATTATTGTTTGATTGTTTTTCTAGGTCAAGTTTCTATTTATTGATCTTTTTCTAAGGTCTAAGGCAGATCTCCCTTCATGAGGAAGTCTCTACCTTACTAGGTTCAATCCTAACCTTTCTAAAGTCTGGATTTTATAATCACATTATTTTATAATTTGTATCTTGATGGTATACTCTACCGTGTAGTTTTACACCCCTCAAAATATTAAAAGTTTACATCTAAACCCTAATATAAAATGAACAAAATAATTGGTAAAGAGTTTTTGACATTTTAACAAAATCCTAATGGATAATCATAAACCTGTTACGATATTCATTTTGCATTTTAAAACATGAGAAATATGTAAAAAAAATTTATGAAAATATTCTTGGAAAATTTTTAGAATTTGACCGTATGCATGAAAACAAAATATTTTTTTTGAAAGAGGAAATTAATTTAAAAATTTTGAGATTTTTTAATTTTAATATTTTTTGAAACATTTCGGAGAAAACTGAGTATTTTAATAGCAGATCTGTATTTTACAGTCAGATCTATATCTTACAGTATAAATATATAGCCCAATATTATGCTAAATTGATAGAAAAACATGTAAAAAAATTGGAAGTTTTTAGATTTTTTTGGGATTTTTTTAATATTTAATATTATTTATTAATATATTATTATTATATATAAGGCTGAGCCGACCTATCCAATTAGGTCGAACCCAACCGGGTCAAGCTGGGTTGCTAGTAGCCCAATAGACCTGGCCTTCTCTGTTTTTTTTTAGGTGGACTGAACTTGGCCCATCCATTTGGGCTTGACTAGAAACGGGTACAACCACCAAATTTAGAGAGAAAGCGCCATTTGCATGCAAATCGCTATGATGTAAGTTTCGAAAGGGAAAAAGGAAGAGTAACCTTGTTTGGCCAAAGGTGAAGAGAGGCTGGTAGAGGAGGTGAAATTTTTTGCATGCGTTCATGGTGTTGTAGGGAAGATCGTGCACTGTAGCTGGAGGTGGAGAAAAATAGGGGGAAAATGAGGTTGATAAAGGATATGAAAATAAATTGGGGCAGAGATGATTTTTTGCCAACTTTGTACTCTGATTTCTTGATGTCAGGCCATGAAATCTACCTCTATTTATAGGGGATGGAAAAGAGATATTTTGTTTTTAATGGTGCCAAATCTTTACTCTTGGTTCGGTTGGAAAGGATCCAATCGTTGGTTCAAATCATGGCCCGAAAAAGTTGGTTGTTAAACGCTGGTCGGGTTGGTCACTTTAGGTCGACGGTAAGGCTGCTACGGTGTCAATCGGCCTAAACGGACCATACCGTGGTGTAGAGAAATGTTAGGTGATCAGTTTGGTGATGATGTTGTCAAAATTGGTGGAGATTAGAGGTATAAATGCACCTGCAAAGTAGTTTTCCTAATATGTCATTTCATAGAAAATTGAAGAATGAACAATAACCAAAACGACATCATTTTGGTAAAGTTTATTGTGGTTTTTAATTTCTGATTTATCTCATCTACATTTCTAATTGACTTCAAACTTTAAATGTTACGCAATTTAGTCCCTGGAAAACTTCAATTTTAGCCCTAGATTTCGACTTATATTTTTATTTTAGTCCTAGGTATTGAATTTCTTTAATTTAACCCCTAATTAACCATTAAATTTTAAATATTTTTCAATTTAACCCCTGATTTTAATCAATTAGGTCTTTATAGCTCAACGTCTTTTACATATTAGTCATTGACTGTAAATTTCTTCAATTTAATCCCTAATTGACCCAAAAACTTTGATTTTCTTGTGATTTCGTCGATAATTTCAATAAATTAACTTGACAAAAATTAAATTTGATCTCCTAACATTCTAATCTTTTCAGTTAAGCCCAAATTGACCTTCCAAACTTAATTTTTCATCAATTGAGCCATTAATAAAATTAATTTGATACATTTAAAGTATAATTAAATCCTTGCACCTAATTAAATCCTTCAATTGGACCCAAATTAATTCTTAAACATAATTAAACTTTAATTTGACAAATGATTAAATCAAATGGCCTATTAAAAATTTAATTGTGTCATTAGACTTATATTTTATTCAGATTCGTCCAATAATTATTTAATTTGACCTTGAATCTGTATTTTTCCTTCAGTCGTGGATATAATAGGGGTACAATTAGGCTTTGAAATTCATTCAAAATTGCAACTTAATTTTTCTATATGTTTGAAATTCTTTTTGGCCTGCTTTCTCTAAGTTGTAAGTTTTTTTTTTTAATTTTTATTTTGAAAAAAAAAAAGAATTTGGAGGATGACCTCAAAATATTTATTACACGTATTCTTAACATATCACACACTAATTTTTAATGACAGGCAGCGCAGAGTGATTATGAGCAAAGTTGTGATCACCATACAATACATGCAATTATAAAGCTGCTGTGATTCTATACAGTAATGTAGAATTTATCAGCCAACCAGTTACACTCTAATCTTTTGAATGGGGCGCCCCACAGCAGTTACAAGACCGAACCTGCCTGCATGGCCTTTCCTTTTGCATATAAAACCGGCTGTCTTTGTAATCCAATCTCTGGCAAACACATATCGTTGATTTGGATAATAAATCTTTTTTTTTTAATTTCTCTTCTCTCTCACAAAGATCGACACCATCAGTTACCCAGAGATTCCTGTGTTTATTCTCTCAGTGCTGACTACAACCCTCTAAAATATCGCTTTGGCCAACTTGCTTATCTCGTCTCCATATAGCTCTTCTAAACGTTTCTTGTTTTACAAAACAACAGGACGTTGTACTATTTACTCTTATCAATATGGTTTTGAATGAGTGCTAAATCACCCGAAGAGATCTGCATTCTGTATAACAATCAGGTAAGTACAAGATAACATGTGGCTTTTCTTTTCTTTTTTCTTTTTTCATTTTCAAGATTCTTTTTTTATTCTTGTTCTTGTGTTTTTTGTTATTTTTTTGGTCATGGAGGATTCTTATTTGTGTTGATGAAAATGGGTTTTGAATATTTTGATGTTCTGTTTGCTTGTCGATATTGTTCTCTCTTGTTAGCCCTCATATAATGGGGTTTTGTTTCTTTCTTATTGTTTTTGATCAGTGCATTTCTGTTATGTTTGGCATTGTAAATGGATTAGTTGGTGAATGTTCTTTTATTGCAACCGATCGAATGCCGTGGTATTTTTCATTGGATTGTTTTTTCGAAGTTCAAAGTGGATGTTTTTGGACCCCACTTGTATGTTTTCTATTCTTTTGCTTCTATTGTTTAGTTTAGTTTTTTTTTTTTTTTTTTTTTCCCAATCGATTTGCTAAGTTGGATATAATAGCAATTTTGCCATGTTTAAGTTTGCACATGACTAGGTCCTTAGTCTTCTCTGAACTATTGCAAGCAATGGATTGCAAGTTGTGGTCAATAGTTTATGTTTTTTTCTTCGTTTCCTAATCTTTGCATGCCTAAACTCTTGGACAAGCCTGCATTTTACCAGTTTAGAATTACAGCAATCTTTCCTTTCAGTTTAATCAAAGTATAACTGGTTGGCTGATAAATTCTACATAAATGTTTTTGCATGGTTATATCAAAAGTCTGATGGGGGAGAGTAATATAGTATATGATGATTGGCAAGGTCTGTACGAAGAGAGCGCACAATTTGAATGATCAGGGGCTCTTTTTTCATGCTTTGTAAAACAATGCAATCATTCAAATATGCTGTAAACACTTGAGAGGTTAATTATGAGTTTTTTCATGTCTTTGTACTCTTATATCTGTTTGGGCATGTTTGAGAAGGCACTTTTTGTTTATTTGTTTTCTAAATCAGTATCCCTTCTCTAAGTGGTTGTTGTAGAATAAGAGTTAGTTTACCTTGCCAAAGAGCACATTTAATGGGATCGCTTGACTTGCAGACTTTGTTGCAAAACAAACCAAATGCCAGGGAGCAAGTGTAATGTTGATCCTGCCACACCCAAAAGTAGAACAGAAAGGCTAATGAAGGAAAGAAATTTACGGAAATTAAACAGGGTGTTTAATCTGAATGAGAAAGCAGGAGATAGTTTGAGAGATGCAGATCTTTTTTCTAATGATTCGGCATTAACTGAAACTGAAAATTGTGCTTCACTTAATGAGGAAGAATTGTCTGAAGGGATCGATGGATATGAAAGGCAAGATCAGAGGCTTCCTAAACAACGTTTATTGGTGGTTGCCAATAGGTTGCCCGTCTCTGCAGTTAGGCAGGGCAAGGATTCATGGCAACTTGAGATAAGTGTAGGTGGGCTGGTCAGTGCACTTTTGGGTAGGTGATACTTAAATTTCTTTCTCTAATCATCCTTTCAATTCCTTTTGTATATCAATGTGTATTGTCTTCTTTTACGATAATTTCTGTTTGATTTAACATAATCATGTTACCCTTTTCTTTTATGTCCATGTATTTAAACCATTGGCACTGAGTTTTACGAGAATTTGAAGTGTTGTTATTTTCTTGAAGGTCTGAAGGAGTTTGATGCCAGGTGGATTGGTTGGGCTGGTGTAAATGTGCCTGATGAAATTGGACAAGAAGCACTAACTAAAGCTTTGGCTGAAAAGGTTCAAAAACCTTTTGTTGCATCTTAATGTTTCAATTCTTGCTCATCTATGATCTCAAACACCCTATAGATTATCGACTCTTCTTCTCTCTGTAGTCTGTGCTATGGTTCAGTTTTCTTCTTAATTTTGGTCTATTTTGTGCAGAAATGCATCCCAGTTTTCCTGGACGAAGACACTGTTCATCAGTATTATAATGGTTATTGTAACAACATAATATGGCCTCTTTTCCATTATCTTGGGCTACCCCAAGAAGATCGCCTTTCAACCACCCGTAGTTTTCAATCTCAATTTGATGCTTATAAGAAGGCAAACCAAATGTTTGCTGATGTAGTGCACGAACATTATGAGGAGGGTGATGTTGTTTGGTGCCATGATTACCACCTAATGTTTCTTCCCAGATGTCTGAAAGAGAAAAACAGCAACATCAAAGTCGGTTGGTTTCTTCACACTCCTTTTCCCTCCTCTGAAATACACAGGATGCTGCCATCTCGTAGAGACCTGTTGGAATCTGTTCTTGCAGCCGATTTAGTTGGGTAAGTTGTGAGTAGTGTAGTACAGCATTTTGAACTACCTGTTTCCACCAACTTATCATGTGCTCCATCCTACTTCATATATTCCAGCACTGTATGCTGTATGCTTAAATTCTTTCAAATTTATTGTCACTGCAAGTTTGCTTCAGAGCACACATGGTGTTTTAGGAGTTGTACACCAGGCCTAGATTAAGTCCCCTAAAGAACTTAAATTCTTATTTTTTAGTGCCATCTTCTCTTTCTTCCTGTTTCTTACGTAACTTGTATGGAAACAGAAGATCAAACTCCATTTGTTTCATGACAAAAGAAACCTTTGGAGTTGATGCTATTTCCTCTTGATCATTGTATGTGCTTCGTGATATGAACTGATACACTCCTGCTACATCCAAGAGGTTGGGGAAACCTTTGACAGCTAAAAATTGTATGTTCATAGTGTGAAATGGCACTCTGATTCATAATCTAATCAACCTGGTTGATTTCAACAGATATGTTATAGATATTTTTCTACTCAAGTAGAAAGAAATAAGTAAGAATAGTATAGATATCAATTGCATACAAATCCCATAAAGTTACGCTAGCAGAGCCAATGTTTTTCTGTAAGAAACATACTAAACAAAGTATTTTAGGCTGTTTCCCTTGAAATGAAAAATCCGAGACTTGTTTTGGAATTTTGTATTATCAGTGCTTGTTGCATAATGTTAACACGTATAATTGAAGAAGTAATAGTCAATCTTCTTACGCATCAGAAAATGTGGTCTGTGTCTCTGTTACATGCAGATACTATAAGAAGTTGAATCCCTTTTAAATTGGAAAACTAAACAACACATGCAGATTTAGCATCTATAGGAAGTTTCTTCCAAATGTTTAAGAACTCCAGGAACCTAAATTCCTGTCTGAACTGAACAATAGCTGTTGCTTTCTGTTCATCTCAATTTTCCTTGCTCCAATCCTACTCGTAGAAGGAGTAGTTAATTTTACTCGTAGATATTCAATGTAGCATAATGATGCAGCCAGGTTTAAGGAACCAAATTATCTCTTTGGAAAATTTGTTTCTTTGGAAAATCTGTTTCCGTGGTAATTATTTTGGTTTTCTTTTGATAATCAAGTTTCTAATTGCTGGCTTTTTTACTTTCAGTTTTCACACATATGATTATGCAAGACATTTTGTAAGTGCTTGCACTCGTATCCTTGGGCTTGAGGGTACACCTGAAGGAGTAGAGAATCAGGGAAAGCTGACTCGTGTAGCAGCGGTATATATTTTGCTGATAATTTTATTTCTCTTATCTGCAGACCTGCAAATATTTTGCTTATTAATTTAATACTACATGCTTCTTTAACTTTACTTATAAATCTGTTTCTCAACCCTTATTCTTCCTCATGATGGCACCATTTCGTTTTTGGGAGATTGAAACTGCAGTTTCCTATTGGGATAGATTCCGATCGATTCATTCGAGCTCTGGAGCTCCCTCAGGTCCAGGATCACATAAAAGAACTGAAAGAAAGATTTGCTGGCAGAAAGGTTGGAACTTGAATTTTGGTCAATTTTCAGGCAATTAGGAGATTGTTGGCTTTTGTTTTTTCTTTTCCTCTTGATTAACCCTTTTAATGCTCTTATATATTCACATGATCTTAATGATTTTCTTTTCTTGATGTTTGAGTCAACATTTCATTACCGATTAATAGTATGAATAAATGCCTCTGTAAATTAAGTAATTTCTCCAACACTGGATTTATGCTTTCCTTAATATGTGCTTGCTAATGTTAGTTTGTTTATCTGGTTGCTTGTTTCGACTCATATGTGAGTAGGTAATGTTAGGCGTTGATCGTCTTGATATGATAAAAGGAATTCCACAAAAGATATTGGCGTTTGAAGAGTTCCTTGAGGAAAATCCAGAGTGGCGTGATAAAGTAGTTTTGCTACAAATTGCTGTGCCAACAAGAACAGATGTTCCGGAATGTATGTGCTTTTTTTAAAAATAAGTTGTTACCGGTGCTCTTTTATTCAATATAACCAGCAAGCAAACTTTCTTCTATCCCAATTATACTGGCATAGAATTGACTAAGTGATGCATGGAACCCCAAGAGATTGTCAATTTCCAGTGGTTTAATAGGGATTTAGGGTTGTGGTTTGCTAGTGATCGCTAAAAAAAGACAAGAAATTCTGAAACGAATTTAGATTCTGCGGATTAATTTTAATCTTGGGCTTTCAGATCATTGCCAACTGTAAGAAATCTAGTTTTGTGGTGGTTTAATGAACCCAGAAATAGTGCCTCGTGGTTGTAGTATCAACTATTAAGGTTCTAAGTTTAAACATTGGCTTCCCAATGAGTTCTATACCATTTTGAGGTCTCTGTTACCAGCCTTAGTACTCTTTCTTTTTTTGTCTTTGACAGATCAAAAGCTTTCTAGCCAGGTCCATGAGATTGTTGGGCGCATCAATGGGAGATTTGGGACTCTCACTGCGGTTCCAATACATCATCTGGTTTGCTTTTACCTTATGAACCATGATATTTGTCACTGGAATCAGTTTATGAATGGAATCAAAGGTTCCCTTGTAATAAATGAAATTACATATACCTGACTGGTGGGAATAAAAGTAGTGGAAAAGTGGACTTCCAAATCCAGACAAGCTTCTTTGTTTGAGAAAAAAACTATGATTAAATCAAGTAGCCTGAATAAAAATTATTTAGTATCAGAATAACATAAAAAGCTTAGTCCTGGACAGACTATGTGAAGAAAACGTGTAGCCAAACCAAATCAATTTAAATTTGAGGATTGGTGGTGTATCAAAACTTCTTTCATCCACCAAACTACTCTTTTTTCCTTTATTATTTTCTTGTTCATGGAAGCTTGAATTATCACATGCTAATAGTTTAGTAATCATTTTTCTTATATGGTGGATTTTATTAATTTCATTGTGAATACTGGGATAAATGCTTCTATTGAGAAATATGTGGAAGCTCTATGAGTTAAAATGTTTCAATTGTTCTGCACCATGTCAATCTAGTGTAGAAAGTTGAAATTAGGTGAAAAATGCATCATGGTGATAATTATGGATTGATTATTCTCTCTTATGACTGTTACATGCTAAGTTTTTCCTAAATTTCTGCATTTTCTTCTCTTTTCCAGGATCGGTCTCTTGACTTTCATGCGTTATGTGCGCTATATGCTGTTACTGGTACCTATTTATAGGCATTTTATAGTTCATTATTTTTTTTATGGAATGTTACACTGGATTAGATATTATCATTTTTGTGAACAGTGTTCTTGAGCCCTCTAAAGAGAATGGATGAACTGCTAAAATTGTTGAAATAAACGAGCAGGAAAACTTTTGCTGCCAGTAAAATGTGGAATGAGATATTCCATCTGGTTTATGCCTTCATTCTCATGGGGTATAATTTTATGTTGTTCTTTTCCTTCATTGATAACCCTCTCTCTTTTGGAGGAGATGGGGGAGGGCAATGTCATGTCCTATTATGCAGTCCTATGACTTTCTAAATGTTCATCTATAATGACTTCTACAGTTTTGCAAGAACATGCAACCAACAAATGCTTGCATTATGAGTTACATAGAAAAGTAGGTGATCATCTTGTATGCTATTGTGTAAAATGTTTGAAGAAATACGAGCTAACTGCATACCAGGTCCAGCATGCATAATTTTCCTCCACAGTCGATAACTGAACGTGGAATCATGTGAAAGTTTTACAAAAGCGACATTAATATTTGGAGCTGCATTTGTGGATATAAACATAATGTATCTGCAAGCATTTACATATTTAGTTTAATGAGGATTTGTCTAGCTGGCCTTCAATAAGAAGCTCAATTGGTCATATTTAGATGGTTTTGGGAGGTTAAATTTAATTTCAGGCTTATCAATACATTAACATTATTTTTTTTTATCCAGATGTGGCGCTTATTACGTCTTTAAGAGATGGAATGAATCTTGTAAGCTATGAGTTTGTTGCCTGCCAAGCTTCCAAGAAAGGGGTGCTCATTCTGAGTGAGGTAATTAAAACTCAGCAATGCCTTTGAGATCATGTTCATCCAAAAGGACTAAAAGCTTAAGAAATCCAACTATCCTGCTCTATTTTATTTTTCAGTTCTTGTGAAGTAATTTAACATAGAAATGCAGGCAGCCTTTTTTTTATTTTTGCAGAGGGTTGAAATAACAGATTTTTCTCATTCATTACTGGAAGTTTGTCAGTGTCTAGGAGGAATCTAAGATTGGATAGTTATGTTTTTGCTCTGTCAAACATGACAAGAACCTAAAGTTAACATTGTATTTGGGGTTCTAGATGATCAATAACCACCAATGGTGGTTGAGACAAAATCTTTGGATCATCCAGAAAGTATTTGAATGAGTTGCTGAATTCCTATTGAAACAAGGTGAACATGAAGTCTAGCAGCTACAAGGTTCCCTTTGTGATGGCATACAATACCATCTTATGTGTATATTCCAGGGATAGTCTCCTGCTTCTGTTAGGATTTTTGGATAAAGATACATTTTAGAAATAAAGAAGAGAAACAGAAGAACACATTGATTATGCTTTGAATATGCCAGTTTGCAGGTGCAGCTCAGTCTCTTGGCGCTGGAGCCCTCTTGGTGAATCCATGGAATATTGCAGAAGTTGCTGCTTCAATTAGTCAGGCTTTGAATATGCCAGCTGATGAAAGAGAAAAAATGCATCAGCATAACTTCATGCATGTGACAACACACACATCACAAGAGTGGGCTGCTACTTTTGTAAGGTATTCACCATATTGTGTTGCTGCAAATATTGTGGAATCTAATGGAAGAAAGAGAAATTCAAGCCTTAGCAATTTTCCATAATGTTATATCTGGTGATATTATTTAGCCTTGCAAGGTGGTCCTTGCTAATTCATTCAACTTCTTGTATGATATCGTTTCTCTAACCGCATTTCCACTTCTGAATGATCTATGAGTAGTATACTCATAATTGTTGGAGGTCTGATTAATGTAAATTAGTAGTAATTTAATATTACTAATATCACCAGATATTAGATTCTGGAAAAGTGCACATGCTTGAATTTCACTTTCTTCCATTATTTTTCAATCTTTCCTGTGATGAGAAACTAGGATCTCTCATTTATCATCAAGATCTTAATTTCTAAAATTTTTCAGATTATTACTTTTTTTATTTTTTTACAGGTTATAACTCATGTAATATGGCATTTATCTAACATATAAGGAAAATTACTTTTGTAACTTCTAGCTGCTTTAATGGATTAAAGGCCATTTTTAAACGTCCAAATTGGTTTATTTGGTTGGAGAAACTTTAAAATTGTTTTAAGACAACAATTTTTGTACGCGGTCATGTTCCATCATCGTGTCAATGAGGATATCGATGAAGCGTAAGTGATAAATATTATCGCTCGACAACAGGATTTCTTAGTGGAGACATGTTCTGTGTCGGGAAATAAAAGTTTAATATTTGGAAGTGCATGTAGTGATTGGTTTAACATGACTTAATTTTTTCTGTGTCGGGAATATGATTTAGCACAATAAATGGGAAATGGGGATTCATATGGCTGTATTGGTGACTATTCTTTTAGTTTGTTCAATGAAACAAGTATTTTTATATATATTTTATAAAGTATATTTGGAATATTTGGCCTCTGTTACTTTAATTTTGAAGTTCTTCTTTCTGTAGTGAACTAAATGATACCATTATTGAAGCCCAACTAAGGACAAGACAAGTTCCCTTACTTCCTGTCAAAGTTGCAGTTGAACGATATTTGCAATCCAATAATCGTTTGCTTATGCTGGTATGCTGTTTTACTTTCAACTATGAGGATGATTACCAGTAGCACTTCAATTATGGCACCTTTTCATATAAGTTTTGGAACTTCTTTCCTATCTCTTGTTCTCCTTGACATAAAGTTACGTATAGCTGATGTACCGAAAATGGGGAAGTTGTTTCAAAATGCTGTTTGTTTGTATAAGTCGCAATGCTGTAAATAACATAACAGGAAAGGTTACAATTAAATGAATTCTAAGGCACAAGTATCTTACGTTTCTCCTTCCAATAAAAAGCTTTAATATGAGGAATTCCATTAAGTTCATATGCGTTTAGTATGTCCTATTCACATGTGTGGATTTCTGGAAGTGTATACAAACAATCTGTTTTTAATTTCATGAAGTATTTTTATCTTTATTGCCGTACATCATTATTGCAGGGTTTCAATGCAACTTTAACTGAACCAGCAAACACTCAAGGAGTTAGAGGCGGTCATATTAGAGAGCTGCAATCTAGATTGCACCCGGAAATAAAAGAAACCTTGAAAAAACTTTGTGATGATCGTAGAACAAACATTGTTATTCTCAGTGGAAGTGATAGAGCTGTCCTGGATGATGTATTCTCATGTCTTTAGTTACCCTTTTCTTGCCTCCATATTATGCCTTTGAACTAACAACTTCTTATACAGAATTTTCGAGAATACAATTTGTGGTTGGCAGCAGAAAATGGAATGTTTTTACGCCATAGTACAGGAGAATGGATGACAACAATGCCAGAAAATTTGAATATGGATTGGGTTGACAGTGTTAAGGTTAATATATCACACCTTAAAACTTAGTGCTTTCCATGACAGGTTCTCTAGACTCTAAATGCCAGATGCTTATTCATGATTTCAGCATGTTTTCGAGTATTTTACAGAAAGAACACCTGGATCTCATTTTGAGCTTCGTGAAACTTCACTTGTATGGAAATACAAGTATGCAGGTACTTAACCGCTTTTTTTTGTGTTCTTTCTTTTTCTAAACTTTCAACTTTGAAGTGCATCTGTTGTACTGTGTATTATCTCTTACATGCACATATGCACAGACATTTAAGTTCTGAATATCACGGGATCACACTTTGTCATGATGATGTCCTAACAACAGCATTTCTTTTTCCTTTTATTTTCTTAAATATTTAAATCTTTTAGAGAGTCATTTTGGAAAGCTTCAATCAAAGGATATGCTACAGCATCTCTGGACTGGTCCTATTTCAAACGCAGCTGTTGATGTTGTCCAAGGTGATCGATCTGTTGAGGTTCGATCTGTTGGTGTGACAAAGGTATACACAACAGGATTAGCTGCTGTACACCACGTACCTGCTTTGTGACTTTTTCAGACTGACTTGTTTATCTTTCCCATGGATATTTACATTTACATACAGGGAGCAGCAATTGATCGTATTTTAGGGGAAATAGTTCGTAACAAGGGCATGAAGTCACCGATTGATTATGTCCTTTGTGCTGGGCACTTTCTAAGTAAGGTCTGTTTTCCTACACATAATCTTTGAGCAGGTTTTACTTTGCCAAATGTATTAATATTTGAGAAATGATAACCATCCAATTTAATTTTATATTCTATGTTTTCCTACACACAAACAAGATCACTATAGATAGCTAATTCAGAACATAAATCAAAATCACCAAGGAGACACTTGATTTTGAAGAGATCAAACCATGAGAGACACTGGACCCTGGGAATTCAACACATGAAAGACACTCAATCCTGGAGAATATTCAAAATCTTTATTTCAACAATAGTAGTATGCTTTGAAAAACTAATGTCTCGGTGTTTATTTATATGCATTAAACCAAACAAAATAGGAAAACGTAATAAATCTTAATTCAACAAGGAAACTAAAATTCTAATCTAACTAACAAATAATAAATACTAATATCCTAAATAATGATACAGTATTAAAATATAGAATAATGATACAGTATTAAAATTCCTAAATAAATATTAATTCTTATTGTTGTCCTTCATCCCCATCATTCTCTCTTGGATAAAAGTTGACATCGAGTAGCAAAAACTCTACAAACTTGCATGCACTCGATAGGTGGAAGAAATTCTTTTGCACTTGATACCTTTCATTCTTCTTTAATGATGAGAATACTGTTGGCAATAAGATAGTCTTCTCAACTACAAGATGGAATTTAGGAGTTACAAAGACAATATGAACAACCTGAAGCGCTAGCTCGTTTAGATCCTGCCATTCTTACCTATCTATCATTAGTCAATTCGGGAATCCGCTAGACCATACTTTCTCTTTCAAATGAATTGATTCGCCAGTTTATGAGCTCACTCAACCGTACGCCAACGCTATCTATCTTGCTATGGCTCTCAGCTCATTCTTTTGATATCTGGTTATCGTCTTTAAACTCCTCAATGTGACACTTTGAAATCTTCTTGTACAAAGATCCATTGCTTTAACTTCTTCATCCTCAAAGTCATGTCCATCTTGTGTCTGCACAATCACAATTTTTCTCAAACAAGTTTCTTACATGTCATCTTCAATGCATTCATCAGCTTTGACAACAACTTCTCGATTCTCTAAATTGAGCTCTGCTTGGTCATGTTCAATCTCTTCACCTGTAGTCAGGTTGTCACTAGACTCCAAAGTTTTGGATTGTACATAGTTATCAATGAGAACTTTATTATAGTGATCAATAGGAAAGCCTAATTGCACTGCTTTATATAAGGAGCAAGCTTGAAATGCAATTGATAAGAACACTCTCAACTAGCTTAAGTGCATTTTATGAGACAACTTGGTTATCCAATCTCATATATAATATAAGGAGCGAGCTTGAAATGCAATTGATAAGAACTCTCTCAACTAGCTTAAGTGCATTATATGAGACAACTTGGTTATCCAATCTCATGTTTATCTAAAAGAAGAAAGACTAGTTCCATTGGTCTTGTCACAAATCCTTTAAACCTTGGGTCTTTCATGTACTTGGCAGACCTTTCCCTTTGTCCAATGTCCGACCTTTTTTTTAATGAAAGAACAAGAACCCGACATCGACGCTAAATTGATGTAGAACCAAATGAACAAGACCAGCAAAGGTAGCTAATTCAGAACAAAAATCAAAATCACTGACAAGAGACACATTTGTTCTTGAAAAGACCAAACCAAGAGAGACACAGTTGATGTTGGAAACTCAAGACAAGAGAGACACTCAATCTTGAAGAATATTCAAAGTCTTTATTTCAATAATAATAATAATAATAATAATAATAATATGGTTTGAATAACTAATGTCTAGGAGATTATTTATATGCAACACACCAAACAAAATTGGAAAACCTAACAAGTCTTAATTCAACAAGGAAGCTAAAATCCTAATTTAACTAACTAATAAATAATAAATACTAATATTCCAAGTAATAAAACATAAAATAATGGCACAATTATAAAATTCCTCAATAAATAAATATTAATTCCCATCGTTGTCCTTCATCCCCCATCAAACACCTCGTGCAATCTGTTTTCGCATTGGACCCAGCATTTAGCTATGGACAAAATAAAACTTGCTCAGCAAAGGCTTTTTGGTTTTCAAAGTTCTTTTTGGCTAGACTCTGATTTGAGTGATAATAATCTATAGGAATTTGTTAATGAATAATTTCAAACTTCCATTAATGAAACATTGCCATTTTTTCTCTTGCCTCAGCTTGCAGTTCTTTTCCCTGTTCAGTGATAGCACTGTGTGTACATAAATTGCTAGATACATTGTAAGTGTAGCTTGTATGCTCTGCTGTAATTGAACTTGTATACAACCTTTGAAACTTTATAATCCAATTCCACACACAGTGCTCCCTTTTCTTTTCTTTTCTTTTCTTTTCAACCTTGAAGCATGTTCTACCAGCTGCCATTCAATATAATCAGGTCTCAGATATATCCAAGTCGCATTAACTATTTTGTGGAATTTCCTACTCTCAAGACTATACCAAATCATTGCATTGTCTGTTCCATTCAGATGCATGGATGCATATAAACACGCTACTTCTACTGAAATACAAATATCAGAAATTAATGTTTTTTTTTTTTTTGGAATTCATTGCTTCAGGATGAAGATGTCTATACATTTTTTGAGCCAGAGCTTCCTTGTGAATCACTAGCCTTGGCACGAACCAGGTCACTAGATCCTGCGAGGACATCTATTTCAATGATTCCAGACAGTACAAACCAAGTCAAGGCTCACCAGTTAAGGAAACAACGCTCATTGTCAACTTTGGAAAGGAGCAATTATCGAAGTGCTGCTTGGCGGCCTATAGTTCATGAGAGAATGTCATTGCCAGAGGGCTCATCTGTACTTGATCTCAAGGCTGAGAATTTCTTCTCTTGTACTGTTTCCCGGAAGCAATCGGAGGCTCGATATCTCCTTCAGTCATCAGATGATGTTGTCACACTCTTAAAAGAGCTGGCAGAGTCTAAATCACCAAATTGATTCAATTTTACCGGTTTTCTTGGGGCTATAATTCAGAGGCTTGAGAAACTAGAGAGTATCCTGGCGATTATTGGTACTGGAGCTAGCAGAGGTTCCATGATCAAGTTGATTCAAGCTATCTTTTTTCCCTAGTTGGTTCAGTTGAGAAATTTGAGAACCTAACAGAGGATCTAGAGATCAAGGAATGATGATTTTTGGCATCTGCAAGATATGCTTTTATCTGCACATATTATTAGTCTCTCCCATGTCCCAACCACCTTCTTGTAGGCACTCCCTTACCATACAATTGCTGCCTGAGTAGTCCCTGGACAGTAAGAGTAAAAAGCGGTATAAAGAAAAGGCAAGACATTCCTTTTTGTTAGTCAAAGGTAGCAACTAGAAGTTACATGATTTGAAGAAATTTGGGGTGTTTTTTTCCTTTCTAACACACTTTGAAAAATATTTAAATGGTTGAAAATTTATTTGAAAAATAGCACAGTTTGCTAAAAAAATACAGTTTTCACTGTAAGCTTTAAAATACTATAGTTCTCAGCTACAAGTTCTGAAAAAATTGCAGGTGGGAACTGCTATTTTTAGAAATCATAGGTGGGAAATGTAGTTTTTTAAAATCCTAACTTTAATCACTCTAACTAAATCCTAAGACCCTAAACTATCTTAATCTCAAATTCTAGCCCGAAACTTCAAATCTAAACACTAACCTTAACCTTAACTAACATCAAATGCAAACCCTGAAAATGATCCTAATCTCAAATTAGACATAACAATTAATGTTGCTTTTATTCACTTGGAAAGGCCTAATTTGAAATTCTGACCAGCCTTTGTCTACATATAATTAGTAAGTAGCTATAAAATTTGAAAATTCTACTGCTCCAACATAGATATGAAAATTCATAATATGCTCAACATATATAATAAGATTAGAAGTCAAATTGTGAAAATGTAAATTAAACATAATAAGATTAGTTATGTATGATTTGTAATCAACCACAGCACCGATAAATATTCATATGCAAATCATAATTGACAATACTTCTTCAAGAGTTGTAAATAATTTGTTAGAAAAAAGGGTTATGGACACACTCATCACTTGTCCTATTACTCTTATTTGCCTTGTATGTACTTTTCATCCTTCACATTAGGGATGAGATTGGTGGATGGTACAATTAAATCACAAGTACGGAGATAAATTGATGAAAGCACATAATTTGATGCAAAGTGAGACGTCCATTCAATATTGAAATGGATCAATGAATAAATTTTACTTAAAATATGAAAGGATAAATAAAAATAATAAAATAAAAGGGCTATAAATAGGTAGAATGTATAATGGGATTGAAAAGCAAAACAGTTGAAACAAAATGTGTGTAATAGTTATTGAAATTGAAGATTTTTAAACATGTTCGAGAAACAAAATCTTTTAAGAAATGACTGTGTTATGAACAAATTAAATATGCTCATGAGATGAAATGAGGTATGGAATGAATACAATATGTAATGGAATATGGTATAAAAATCTTATAATTAATCTGATGAATTTAAAAGATAAATGTTGTTGAAATAAGCTAAATAATTTATTGTAAATCAAGAAGTTGTTATTAGTATGATTAGATAAAGAAAGAGTTGAAATAATATATTATAAATTTTATGCAAGGTATTTTCCCTTGAAGACCTCTATTCTTTATAATATGATATCAAGTTACCTAGCCTTTTGTATTGAATATGTTTTGGTATTGTCTAATGAATGTTTTGTGAATAATTTGTATGTATGAAATTTAGAAAATGTTATAACCTCACTAACATGTAAGTTCAGATTATGTATCACAGTTATCTCTATTTTTTATAATATGATATCAAAGTTGAATGATATTCGTTTTGCTTGTATAGTTGTTCAATGTTAGTATCTCAGATATGCAAATGTTTATTAAAAATTTTATATAAGGTATTTTCCCTTGAAAGCTTCTATTTTTCATGTACAAATTACCTAAAAAAATATGGGGTGTTACGATATTATTTCAATTTCACTAAATCAACTAATACAAATTCTAGTTTATCATAGAAAAGTGAGCTTGAAATATAGTCTACGTATCATTCCAACTCTATATTGAATTTGATGGCAATTTTATATATCAAGTAAAAGCAACTCCGGTTAATGAATTTAAAAATAATCTATGGTTTTCTATATGTTGGCTTATGTATTGGTTGAACTTTGGGTCCATAGACTTATTCTACTATCCTTAGAATATATATATATATATTCTAGATCAACCTTATTTAGTGGTCCATTTATTTTTAAATTATTTGGAATTATTCTATCTTCCATATCTTTGGTGATGAACTCATATAATTGATAAATTTATTTCTTGAACTACTCTCAACATCCTCTATCATTAAAAGTTTTTCTTAGCTGATTCTTTGTTCAAATAGTGTATTATTTCTATTATCAAAATGTTTTGGCCAACAAAGCTCTTTCTTATTTTGTTTAGAATCATTTCTCTTGTGGTTATATTTTTTTCACTTTCTAATCTAAATGGTTTTTAACCTTAATTGTCCCTTGTTTGGAAATCTTATTCATTGTCTCTAATATAGTATAGTTGAAGTTAGAGAACACTTCATTATTTTATTTTCTTATTTTAATGACTAATTTTGCATTAGCATCTTCAATAACCTTAATAATTTCTTTATGGGATTCCTTGTTCAAGTTTTGCAATTCTTCTACTTAATGAAGAATTATATCATAGATTATAAAGTTTTAAACTTCTTTCACCATTCTGATTGTCTTTAACATTTGACTCTATTATAGTATGATTTGATTTCTCATTCTTTGCTACAACTCTATTATAATGATCTTCAATCATCTTCATCTTAATTCTATGTTTCTTCTCAATTTCTCTACAAAGATATTTGTACCTCTTTTAAGGTATTTTATTTGCTTCTTTTACTTTTCATTTAAAGAGTAAATATGTCTCTTCTAGAATCATAAATCTACTTTCTTCTTTATTTT
>Ga0325403_1001315_pt1 | contig 20393 bp, 10 predicted proteins | sample PopdelMetagenome_19_FD_205665 | JGI IMG/M metagenome (GOLD analysis project Ga0325403, IMG submission 205665) | Populus deltoides microbial communities from Bellville, Georgia, United States - Xylem-PdKOR-R4 | ecosystem: Host-associated > Plants > Phyllosphere > Stem > Wood/Secondary xylem... | reverse complement strand
TAATTTATGTGCTCTTATTGTTTTATCTTAAAAGTTAATTTTTCTTAACAAGAACAAATTATTTTTATTTTTATAAATTCATCATGCAAATAAATTCTATTTATAACTAATATAAAAGAAAAAAAATAAATATAAATTATAATAATCTCTTTGAAATATTTTATAAATATAAAATAATTAAAAATAAATAATATTTAAATAAGATGAATTAAAAATTAAAAAAATAGAGAGAAAGAAAATATTAATTTAAATTCCAAAAAAAAAATTAATGAACCGATAATATAAAAAAGAGTTATTAATACTATTTAAAAGCTAAAATAAAAGGTCAATCTTTCTCCTAAAAGAAAAGGACATATGAGTATGTAAATATTTAATCATGACTTTTCTTTTTAATTTATGGGTTATTTTTTATCTTAAAGGTTATTTTTCTTATCATGATTGGTTTTTATTTTATAAATACATCATGAATATTTATATGACATATAAAAGAAAAACTAGAATAATCTCTTTGAAACATTATAAGAAAAAAATATTTTTTTAAAAATAACTACTATTTCAAATCGATTAACAAGAAATTTAAAATAGTAGAGAGAGTATTAATTAAAATTTAAATAAGAAAATTAATGCAAAGTAAAAAATACACAAAAAAAAAAGAATAAGGTATTAAGTAAAAATATTTCAAGCAATAGTCAAAATAATAATAAAATAGGTTAGGCACTGAGTGGTCGGTCTTAAGAAAAAAGCTCGTATGCTCTTGTTTTTTTTTTTTAAGCAAGTGACAGGTCTTCTATAGTGGTAGATAACCTGTCAATGCCAAAAAAATAAAGGTCCCATTTTTAGAAATCGAAAACCAATTTTCAATTTTTTTAATCTAAAAACTCCTTGAAAAAAAACCTAAAACAAAAACCATTTTAACAACCTCAAACACTTCAAAATCACACAAAAAAATAAAAGCAAACCAAATAGAACCCAATCTACTTTTTCTCATCATGTTTAGGAGAAAAATAAAATTATCTTTATTATTGAACTCCTCTTGAAAAAAAGGACCCATTGACCTAAAAATCCTTCTTTTTAGTGGTTGAAATTTGGCTAACTAATGACTTCTTCTTTCTTTTACTATTTTTCAACGAGTGTCTCTTTTCTCTCTCAAATCAAGAAATTAAAAATTAATAAAATAAATTTTCAGATTAAAATAAAAATTGTAAGAACTTTGAGACCGTGTACGAATTTTCTTCATTTTCTACGGTTCTCTTTCTTTTAATTTTATCTTTCTAATATAATCTAAAACTTTATCTCTTAAAATTAGGTCACAAAAGTATTAAATCAAAAAATTAAAAAAAAATATTTGAGGATAAAATTGAATAAATAAAATGACAAAAAAGAAAATAAAAATAATAAAGGTGATTCATTGAACAATAAAGTAACATTACAAACCCAGTTTTTTTTTAATTTTTTAGTTACTATTATTGCACTTCTTTAGACCTATTCGAATCATTGTCTCCTCCTTTCTTTTCCTTTTAGCGTATCAAACTTTTTATTAATGAGGAACTTTTACACTGAGAATCATTTAGAATATGGCAACTCAGAGAAACTAGAGCAAGAGTGCCATCTCATACAAAGCCATTCCATCAGAATTCCTAAAAGTCGCTCACTTTTTAAGTTTTGTTTTAAGCTAACTCATTCAATATCGTATAATACAAGTTCAAGCTTTGCAGAAAGGTTGCTGCTTGCTCTCCATGAGCTCAATCTCCTCCCTTTTAGAATGCCAAGCAGTTGTTTTTTTTATTGTTTTTTTATTTTTTCTGTTTTTTTTTTCTATCGTCACACAAAATAAAATAAACAAGTAAAAATATAGAAAATTATGAAATGGATTGAATATATTTTTGGAAATTTTTTATACTTTTGAAAATGCATGGAAAAATTGGAGTAAGAAATAGTTTCTCACAACCAGCAAAAGAAATCACCACCAAATATATATATAGAAGATGTTGCAAACATACTAAGGGAACAAATAGAAGAAAACAAGAACATATTCTACAGATTCTCCCAATCATGTTGCCAGGTCTTTCCAACATCAATTACAAGAACTTCAGATGCAGTGTTTACACAATTTGTAATCATGTCATACTCAAAACTAAAATTATAAAAGGAAACACACTTAAATAAGCAACCCAATTATCAAGATATCCTCCATTCCCAGTAGCCTACCTTGCAGAGCAATTCATCGTGAGGCCTAAAAAATCAATAACACCTTTGAAGCGTTCACTGATCTCAAAATACCAGAAAGAGTATCAGAAATTCTGAATCAATAACTAGAAAACATTTCCTTTTATGGCCCACTATCAACCTGTAAGCACAACTCTCTGACATACTCTAAAAACTTGACCTTCAACATGTTCAAACCAAATGTCAAATATGACAGTTTTGGACTACACACCTCATGATCCACAGTTGAAGGCAGCAGTAAGTACCGCATGCATCTGTCTCCTGATCTTACACATCAGAAGACTTTGTAGTTTCGTGTAAACATGTTCTACTGCATGGTCATTGGATGAATATATAAATGACTTTGTAGTTTCGTGTAAACATGTTCTAATGCATGGTCATTGGATGAATATATAAATGAAAAGGAAACAAATTTAAGAAAAAAAACTGATTCTAGTTCACTTGCGTCTAAAAAGGATGAAAACATGCATGTTTTATATGACAATAAAAACTTAAAAAGAATGCAGCCTTTCTCAAATGTTTCAATTCAAAAGAGCAGACTTACCCATGTTGGTTTGCTTTGGTTATAGGCTTCCGTGACTGCCAAATAGCAATCCATGGACATATGCCTAAACCAAAATAAGACTTCCCATGTAATCTTATTCATAACTGCCCATTCTCTGGATCATTTATGAAGTCCTAAGAATCATCCCCATTTCCTAATGAAGTAAGAAACATGTTGGAAATCTCGAGGTCATGAATGACACAATGCAACACACAGCATCTAGTCAATACTAATAATATTGGATCATGAACATGCAGCTTCATGAATATATGAGACACTAGCGACATGTCCTTGTCACGGAGAATTTGTCCAATGGAAAAAAGATCACTAGATACTTTCTTTGAATAGGCTAAAACATTAACATTTCTCCTAGATTCAAAATTCAGAACTTCTGATACTTTTAGAAGATTTCAAGAAAAGTGAACACTCGAAGGCGTTGTTGATTCCTCTAAGCCCCAAGAAAACAACATCAAAAGCTAATATGAAACAGAAGGTGCCAAAATCATGTCAAATGCCTTCAAGAGATTTCTCTGAGAATGATGAGTGCTGCATCTGGGAGTTCTTTTGTTGAAAAATGAAAAGGCGGATAGAAACCACTAGGAGAATCTCATGTTAGAACACTAAACCTGCCAAAACAAACAGCAGAACAAAAATTAAGATTGAGTGAACTAGCAAAATTAAAACCTAAATAAACATGACTCAACAACTGATCAAAGATAAAATGTCAATTCAAGTCAATACGAGGTTAACTTCCAATGCAAAACATATTTAAAAAAAAAAAATACTTAACAATTATTCTCTCAAAAAAATTAATAGCTGAGAATTAGAAAATAAAGTCTCAAATAATACCTAAGAACTAGTAAAGGAGATGTCAATTCAAGACCCTCCACCAGCCTCACCTGCAATAGCTGCCTTCTGATTGCAGAAAGCAAGAGAAAAAAACAAAAGAAGTTCAGTACTGAGAAATAATATAAATATAAATAACAATTTATCCTTTCAAATAAAAAGGAGCAGTAATCCATGAAAGAAGGTCTCACTGGCTCAAGATCCCCCTTGCCATTTATGGATAGAGAACCAGATGAACTTTGTGAGAACCTGGAAGCATGGAGTAGCATGTTAGTTATGGTTCTTATGAATCAAGAGTATTTTAAATTCTGAACAACTCAGAGCAGTTTGCAGTTAAACATACCTGAGAGCCCTTGCCTTCCTTTTGTCTTCTTCCAGGGTATTTGATTTAGCAGCCGGTGTGAATCTTTCAAGACGAGATTTCTTCTTTGCCTCCTCATCACTAGCTGCGGGTGGTACAGGAATCCCAAACCTGAAGAAACAAAATAATAAGTTTTAGGACTAACTTGTGAGAACAGTAAACTGAAAAACAAGGGCAATTCAACTAAAGCTATTTAACACCAGGATGCGACATGGAATAACACCTCTCTGCTCTAGCCTTCCTCTTCAGCTCCTCTGATTTCTTCACCGAGTCTGACTCTGACCCCTGTGCTGTAGAGCCGGAGCCGGTGCCGGTGCCGGTGCCGGTGCCAGTGCTGGTGCCAAACCTACAGCATGATAGGTTCACCGATGAAAGTTTCAGTTAGTGAAAAGAAAAAGGGAAATCAAGTTCTTCAGACATTATTTCCATGGGAAAAATCCCATGGGCACCTAGAAAATCATTTGATCCATACAACACCTTCCCACAAACGCACACATTTTCACTTGCACATAAGCATTTGCACTTGCACATAAGCACAAGCATACACACCAAAGCATAAACTCCTTCAGAGACTCATGCTGGAATCACCAGAGCCGAAGCAGTGGCAAATGCATGCAAATGTTGAAACAAAGTTCCCCATGACTTGCTTTATGGACTCCAACTATTAACTTTGTATTATAAATACTATAACAGATCAAGCCAAATGCACACCTTTCTAAACAACTCAAGATCAGTCTCTCGACCATTAAAGAAGCGAAGTTATGGTTTTCATTCCCAAAAATAATATACCCTCTACTTTTCAAAATACCAGTTAAGCTCCCAAAAGAACACTAGAACAACGCGTATGTAATCTAAACTTTGGGCCAAAAAATCCACAACAACACAGAATAACTTAAATCATGTATTAAGTATGTAACTTTGAATCAAGGTCCACTAATCCAAGCGAAAAAAAAGGAAAGAAATTTAAAACCCTAATAGCAAAGTTCAAAATAGTAAATGAAAACTAATAAACCTAAAACACGAAGAAAAATATATTATATACCTTTCAGCACGCGAATTGCGTTTCTCTTGCACAGAAAGCTGAACAGTAATTCCAAAACGTTCAGCACGGCGGATCTTCTTCTCGATGTCGGTGACCGGTGCAGCGCTCTTTGAGTTCTCGGAGTCCTTCTTAGGCCCTTCGGTAGCTAACTCAACGGTGGATGATGCGGTGTTGGTAGAATCTTCGCCTCGATCTGGCTTGGTAGAATCAAGGACTGCCGTGTCTAGGGTTTCGCTAGGGTTATCTTCAACGGCAGCGGTTGAAGGATTATCTGTTTTGGTTGCCATTGAGAGAGTAAAGAGATGTGAAAGTTGGAGAAAGAGAGAGGGTTCGGCTATTTGGAGTGGATTGGAAGATGCTTGTTACTTTGCTAGATGTAGTAGTATGAACCTGAGAAAGAAGAGGAACGAGTTTGTGGGGTAATAAATTTGTGGGAGATTCTCTTTGAATTTTTTAATTTTTTTATTACCGGTCAAAGTACTGGCTAGGGGCCTAAAACATTAATTTCTTTGTACGGATGTTTAAAAATATTGGTAAAGATGTAATATTTATATTATAATCTATCAAAATCAGTTAATATAAATAATAATCAGTAAAAAAAAATATAAGAAATAGTTATTATAGATTGGGAATTTTGAAACACGATTAATTTAACCCAATTATATACCTTGTATTTATTTTATTTTTATATTTAATAATTTATAGATTGAATATTTTTTTATTTTATTTAGACATGTTTTTACTCTAAAGTTTTGCAAAGTTAAAGTTCTTATAGTATTATAATAAGAATATAACCAATAAAGATCTCAATAAAAATATTTATGATAAGAAAATATTTTTCAAATTTTTTTTCCACGTTTTCTTGCTCATTATTAATATTAAAATACATAGGAATTATAGTTATTTATAAGGATCTTGAAAATTATTCGTTGTTTATTGTATGAAAGTAACAGTTGCTCAAAATCTTTCTAAAATAGATAAAACTAGTATATTAATATATGCGTGGGTTAATAATAATTTTTAAAAAAAATATAAAAAAAATATATTATATATTTAAAAAAATATTTTTAAAAGAGATTTGAATCTGATAACAATGTGAAACCCAAGAGTCTTGGATCTCACCTTTCAAACTCAAGGTATATGAGTCTGGCGTTTTTCCAAATCTAAGATACATGGATTAATAATATTTTTTTTCAAATTCATTAATAATAATAATAATAATAATAATAATAATAATAATAATTTTACCATTTAAATCAAATCTATGACTTTTCTTCAATAATAATAATATTGTTTTCAATTTATTATTATTATTATTATTATTATTATTATTACTACTACTACTACTACTACTACTACTACTACTACTACTACTATTAAAGAAAAATCATAGATTTGATTATTATTATTATTATTATTATTATTATTATTATTATTATTATTATTATTATTATTATTATTATTAGTAAGAACAATACTGATAATCATAATAATAATAACAATAATAATAATTTTTAATTTTACCATTCAAATCAAATCTATGGTTTTTTTCAATTTTAATAATATTTTAAAAAATTTATTAAGAATTATATTAATAATATTAATAATAATGAAAATAATAATATTAATAATAATAATATTAAACATGTCTGATCTAACTTCTTGTAATTTTTAATTTTACTCTTCAAATCAAATCTATGATTTTTCTTCAATAATAATAATATATTTTTTCAAATTTATTAATAATAATAATAATAATCATAATAATAATAATACTAATAAGAACAACAACAACAACAACAACAATAATTTTTAATTTTACCTTTCAAGAGATTTGGGTATGGCAGCTAAGCTAGATCCAAGATTAAAAAAAATATTTTTTCTTTGCTTTAAATTATTTATTTATATTTTCAAATTATTTTAATATATTTTTAAATAAAAAAATACTTTTGAAGAAAAAATATATTGGTAACAACCATAAAATAGAATTTCTATTGAAGGAATAACAAATTCATAACATAAAAAATAAATTATTTCAACGGAAAGATATGATTTGAATTTTTAGATCTAAAATGTTAAATTAAATTTTTGTGATGGTTTGTTATTTATAAATTATTTATACTTCGTTTATAAATAATTTTTTGACTCGCGTTACTTGGGTCTAGCAAATATGTCTGACCCAAGTTTACTTGAATAATAATAATAATAATAATAATAATAGAAAATAGAATTTCTATTGAAAGAATAACAAATTTATAAATATAAAACATGAATTATTTTAATGAAAAGATATGATATAAATTTTTAGATTTAAAACGTTAAATTATATTTTTGTGACTATTTGTTTATAATAATAAAGATATGTTTGCTTGGGTTTATCAACCATGTGTGATGACAGACCCAGGCGCACGGGTCTTGCAGGCCCAGGAGAGTGGGTCTGGCCCTAGCACCTAGGGTATGACAGACATGTCTGACCCCAATGTCAGGTATTTGGCGTTCATGTCATTTCCAGCATCAAACCCAAAAAAACCTTGAAAGAACTATTTTGTTCCCAATCATTCTTTCAATGCCAAATATATCTTATAGAAAAGACAACTCCACCTCTAACTGCATGTCTAATAAGTTTTTTTGACAATGACAACCACATTATTACACTATTTAAATTCATAATGCTTTGTGTTTTGATTAATAATAAAAGGACAAACAATGAAATACTAAGCTCTTTTAGTATATTGTATTTTTTTTTTGACAATAATAACCATATTATTATATTGTTTCAATTCACAGTACTTTGTCTCTTGATGAATAGTAAAATGACAAACAATGAAATATTAAACTCCTTTAATATATTATATAATCTTACATAAATTCTACTTAGCTAGTTATGGGCTCTACTTGGCTATTCCCGGGTACTACTAGGTTAGTTTTGTTATTATTTTGATTGGTTCTAAAATTTTACAAGTTAACTTTTCTTTTTTCTCATTATTTCTCAAGTTTTTCTATCCAACTAGATTCATATGACTCTTGTGTGCTAGATTCATATGACTCTTGTGTGTGTGTTCACGCGTGCCCTCATGATCCTTCTAAGATTTTTTCTAATAAGTATATAGAGCATTATTATTATCTTTAAACATATTAATCCATTTTAAAATTATAATGCAAGAATTAAACTAAAGTTTTTTTTTTTTTTTATCACCTGAAGCTCAATACTTTTACACTTCAATAAATAATATTTTAAGGTATTCTCTTTTCATGCTTGTTCAATATCATGCTCCATACTTAGGCTGCATTTATTTTTCGAAAAGTGATTTTCTGGAAATCACTTTCCAAACTTTCATTTGTTTGTTTGTCATTAAGAAAATTGGTCAACAAAAAATATTTTCCAGTCAAAGAAAAATTTGGCTTGGTTTCTATGAAAGCGTTTTCCTTTGATTTTGAGTGGAAAACAATTTTTGAAAGTTGTGAAAAATTTATAAATGTCATATTATTTGCTGACTATATCAAATTTGGTCCTCAAACTTTTTTTTGTTATATATATATATATTGTTTTGAATATTTGTTTTTCAATTTCATCCCTTAGAATTTAATTTTTATATTAACTTTGGTTCTCATTTTTATAATTATTATTTGCTTTTCCCTTATCATTTTTTAATTGAAATTTTTTATCTATTAAATTTGGTCCTCATTCTTTTGATTGTTACTTATTTTATTTGAAATAATTTATGAAATGTTAATTATTATTATTTTAATTTCTTCATCTTTCAATTTTTTTTTATTTTTTAGATTTGATTTCTATTATTTTGATTGTTATTTATTTTATTTGAGATAATTTATGAAATTATATTTTTTTTCAATTTCATTCACATTCAACTTTTTAATTTGTAAGATTTGTTCCTTATTATTTTAATAAACTTGAGAAAAATAAAATATTAATAAGTTATTTTACAGCTCATTTTCCATGACATAACCAAACACTAAAAAATGTTTTCCAACTTATTTATTTCTTAAAATAAAATAAAATTAAAATTAAAATAAAATTAAAATAAAATTTAATTTTTTTTCAATAATATTTTTAAAATAAAAAAACAAACAAGACTAAAAAAAAATATTCAACGAACAAGATTATAACCTGCGTGGTGAGTTCCATAGCTTTTTAGTTTGTCTCTTTAACCACTTATACATACTGGCATTCATTGATCATTTCCGCCCAGAAGGAATTGAATCTAAAGTTCTAAACCTCAAGAATCTTGGGTCTCACCACTTATACATACTAAATTCGTTTTTTTTTTTTTTTTTTTGAAATCTTAAAGGCATGCCCTATTAATCTTGTTGATCTACGATAGAAAATGATTTATCATTACTAAATCTATCATTTGTGGATATATTTACTTAAATTTAAAAACATTGTCACATGTATCCTAGAATAGATTAATACAAGAATTGTTACAAATTATAAGTTGTTTAAGTGTTCAGACTTATAAGAATTCCCTTTGAAAAATAATTTTTAAAAAACTTTAATAGTAAAATTAATATATTAAAATTCTTATTAAGATCTTAAACTTTTTTAGAGACAATTAAATAAAACTTTTTGACATAAAAACTCTATTTAGAAAAACCATTTTTCTAAAATATTTTTATTAAACAATTTAATTAAAATTGAATCCAATTATGATAATGAAAAATCAAATTCATGAATTAAATACTTTAATTCAATCATAATCCAATTAGAAAAATTAATTCTACAATTAATTTAATTTAGGTTTCAATTTTAAAATATAAAATCAATATTTTATAAATGGAAGGGTGAAATTGTAATTCTTCCTAAATATATCTATTGTAATAAAGAATAAGTGGTAGGGGTAACGATGTACTTTTTAGACCCTAAAACCATAATGTAATTAGGTATAAGGTGTCGGGATAAAATTGTAATTACACCCTAAAAAACCATAAAAAAAGCTCTAGAGGCAGAATTGTACTTCTTCCCCTCTCCTTTCTTCTTTCTTCTTGCTACCGAAAGTGGACCTATTGCCCGTTGTTGTTGGTTATAATAGCGGAAGTGCTGTCACTACTAAAAACAACACGAGGGGCTACCCCTTGCACTACACAACCACCAATATGAGGCAGCAACCTCGCGCTGGGATGCCAACAACACCATTAATGCCTAGCGTTATTAGTGCGAGGCAATAAGTCATGGCTGTTATCTCTACTTGCTGGGTGTGTTGACTATGCAAGCAGCATAAACAAGTGTGCCAACACTGCTGGTGCAGCAACCTAAACTTTTTTTAGTTTTAGTTTCCTACTAGATTTGCATATTCTAGCCATATCTGGCTGGAACAATAGCCAAAATCTTTTTAAAAACAATCATAAGAGAAATTATTTTTTGCATATAAAATTAATCCAAAGTTAACGCTAATAACAAATAAAACATGCAAACAATAACTCTAATTGTCTAACGATGACTCTGTTACCTTTGTTGAGTTTTCCAAAACACACACACGCAAAATGAAAACAATAATTTTTTTAAAAAAATGGAGTCCCATTATCTCGTTAAACAAATTTAGGGTTGTTTAAGGTTTATACAAAGATTACTTGAAGATAAATGTTCTTTTTAGTTTTAAATAATTGTTTCAAAGTTGGGTTGTTACAAACCACAAACTATCCAAATATTCAGGTTCTAACAATAATCCACATGAATCACTAGTGAGAAATTTCTTAAACCTTTTTAGTAGAGAGGGATTGTTATGCTTTTGAGATCTAGATCTTTTCTTTTGTGATTTTCAAGTGTTCTGTAACTTTTGTAATTTCTGTATTTTGTACTATTTAGAAAATAAGAGGCATGATATTCTATTTATAAGGAAACCTGAAAACCCTATAAATGGTTAGATATCAATTTGTCTCCTGAATAATATCAAATATATTATTTCAATACAATTTAAGAAATTTATTTAATCAAGTCCCTACTTGATTTTTCTAAGCTTAGAATTGAAATTTCCTTTATTAATTATATTCTAGTTCTTAATTTCTAAAATTTATTTAGAATCAAGTCACACTTTATTAATCATCTTGTTTTAATTTCTGACCAATGGTTCTTATACATATGACCTATTAAGTTCTTTGATAAGTTGTCTCAAATATAAATCACAATCCTAAATAAATTTAACAAATTAATTTATTATCAATTGTTGTAATAATTAATTGATTTATATTTAAAGATCAAGTACAATATCTAGTAACTTGTCATGATCCCCCCAAATATTAAAAAAGTCTTAAATGGTTTGACTTAACCTTTCAGCGACCAGTTTCTCAGTGTAATTATTATCCCTTCATCAACAATGTTTTAATTTAGATATTATAGTATGGAATGTCTCTATCATGTCAAATCATGTTTGTTCTTAACAATAGTCATTGATTCTTTGAACAAGACTTGGAAATTTTTTTCACTTCTCATTCCACTTTGTGCAATGATTTATAATCAATACTATTTTAGAACAGATGAAAAATTTTCTTTAATTCACCTAAGATGATGAACACTCTTTTGATTACTTAAATATCTTCATATAGTTGATTTTATATCAAATATCTATCAACTTGTTACCCTTGATTAGGACAACATGTAGCAGGATCAAAACATAACACTTTCTATATAAGATAACTTGGTGATCTTAAGTCTAAGGATCACTTACATAACCATAACGTGAGCCTTTTTATATACACTAATTATCTCTCTATATGGAATTTCCATATAGATTAGTTTAATGTACATATAATTTGACAAACACTTGCATATTAATTATAGGTATTCCTCATACCTCAGTCTATGAGAACAACTACTTTCTTTTATATAGAAAAGAACATAATATGTATTAGTCTCAACCGTTCTAATTAATATCTAGTCTTAATAGAGTATTGACATGAATCTCATAATTATAACAACTTTATAATTTTTGTTGTAAAATATTTTTGTTCCATAGACTTTATCGTTACTATGGACTCATTAATTAAACATTAGATTCATAAATAAAATACAAATGAATATTAAAGATAAAGAAAGCTTTTATTAACAATAAATTTGTTCTACATGAATAAAATCAGTGTTACGTGTAACTAACTGATTGGTTACAAGGCATATATACTAACTCTTTTATCAAATCCATTTCCTTTTTTAACCAATAACAATGCAGTATGTAACCTAAACATTCGATAAAATGTTTAGTATAAACATGATGCTTATAAGGAGTTTGTTATCGAGTTTAATCCCTTTTACCATAAACTTTTCAAGGACAACCTTGCCTCTATGAAAGGTTTTGAAAAATAAAGACACATTACAGAAATCAAGGATATTAAAAAACGAGGATGTTATTGAATCTTTTAAGGCGAGTCTTGATTCCAATCCCTTACATTTTTATTCTAAATTTTTCTAGAATGTCGGATTTGAGGATCAACTTGTCCATGAATGTTGGTTGCAACTTTATTTCCTCGGATTATTGCATCCTATTTTGTAAGTCATGACTCCTTCCCTCTTTTTTTAATTTTAATTTTTTGAGTTTAAAGTTATTTGTTTCTTCATTCTTCAATTGATAGAAAATGTTAAGATTGCAAAACTTTTATAGCCTGAAGCAATATATGTTTCTTAGAACTTACATTTTAAAAGCCCCGTGTATATTAAGGATGAATTTGTTGTAGAGGTACAAGCTACTATGGTAAGAGAAAACAAAAGCAGATACATGTAAACTACATTACTATTTTTGTTTATATATTGAAGCTATAAAGCAAAATAACATTATTCTACTTGATATCTAGTTGTTGATTTATCATAGTGAAATTCTTGACTAAATGCTTCAAGAACGATAATCTTCTTATTATTGATAGAGAGACTATGATGATTTTACCAATTCTAGCTGTGGAAAATGTGGATTTTGTAGAGTGATAGAACCTACAGTACAACAAAGGGTAAAACTAGATATTGTCAGCCTTAAGAATTACGTAGATTATTTTTTAGTTTATGAGTCTTGGTTGATAAGCAAATTTATGTCTATAGGTTTGATACACTATTTTAGTTTATTTTATTTAAAGACAACTCTTTCCCTTTATCTCCCATCCCATGTATTTGTCGTAGGACCAGTAGGGTGTCTGGGTTTTTGATTAAGAGAGAGCAAGTTTACAGATTTGATGAGAAATGCAATTTGATCGCAATGGAACTAGCGAAGTTACCTGAAATTTGCCTTTTTCTCTAGTCTTTTACTTGTATACTTGATGGATTAACATGTTTTATTCATGTTATTTTTTTTCCCTAAAACTTATGTTTAAAAAAGAACCAAAGGCAGGGTGATGACCCAACATTTCTAGGTTCAGTTATGCATTTAGCCTGAGTACATGTGGGTCTAGCAAGCTATCAGGCTCAACATCCCTAGGATCAATAACATATTGAGCCCAATTACATGTGGGTTTGGAAGACTACCAGACCTGACATCTTTAGGCTCAACATCTCACCTAGGCTAGATGGATGTAAAACTGATGATTTTTTTAGGCCCTCTATTGGGTCATAATACTCTGTTTGTTTGTTTTCTTGTAACCCTTAACATAAATTGTTAAGGTTAAGGGTATTTGTCTCTCTACACCTCTAGGTGTATCAAAATCTTCAAAAAAACCTACCATTTATCCATCACTAATGATGTGTAAGGGATATTTATCCCTCTTTAATATGAGTGTCAATGATTTTTTTCCCTCCGTTAATCCCATCACGGTAAGATGATGTTTCAGCTCCTCCTCTCCACAAAATAACAAGACTCATGGGCTATAAAAACCTTATGAGTCCTTCAATGAAGGTAGGTTCACAATCTCATTTTTTACTGTATATTTATTTTCAGAATCTCTCTAAAAAATATCACTTTTTTTCTCAAAAAGATACTTACATAAGCATCAAATAATCCTCAAATCCACCAAATAGAACCTTTTACAGGTACCAGCTGCTAATCACCTTGGTTTACCATGCATCAAGCATCAGACATTAGCCACCTTGGCCAAGAAGAATGGATCATATTGCTAGAACCAAAAGATTAACTAATTACCAACATATAAGCCTTATTCTTAAGCTACTTGGACTTTTTATGGCATCATCACTGACATTGTCTATGGAAAATTGATAAAAAAAACCATCAATTGTTATTTTATAACTAGTTTATTGACTCCCTAATCACAATCAAAGGCAGATAATTAAGACACTCTTGGAATGGTACGTGTCATAAACCTTTTTACAATTATAGGCACATCTATTCTAACAGATCTTCAGCAAATCTTCAATAAAGAATAGGAAAGGTTATGTAGTAATTTGATCGCTCTTAGTTAGAGTATGATTTCTTCTGCTTGCCCTAAACTTAATTATATGAGCAAATTTAGGCTATGTGTTTTCCAGCTTCATGAATGCAGTTAGAGCCTCGAAATTTTAGAAAGCTTACAAGTGGAAATGTTAGTTAAAACTATAAAACGTGAAGTATCTTTGGCAACCATCTAAGAGAAAGGAAAAAATCTCCCTCACACCTAACACTCTAATGAAATGAAAATTTACCATGGCTGATGAGAATAAGAATGTGAGTTTCTTGTATATGAATGACTTATTCAAAATGACTTATTTTTCCCAAGAGATGTTTGAAGGCCTCTTGATAACTCTCATTGGAAGGGATAAAATCGAAGCCTCCCTTGTGCGATTGCACAACTTACCTTAGAAGGGTTTGACATGGTTTTTCTAATACGATTACACAACTCTCCAATGATAGGATTGACATGACATCTCTCTTAGGTCAATAGCCCTGTAACCTTCCAAGGATGCGATTGACTTAGTCTTCCTAGTGCAATTGCATAGTTTACCTTGGAATGGATTAACTCAGTCTTTCTAATATGATTGCACAACTTACCTTGGAAGGTATTGACATGATATCCCAAATACGATTTCATAACTCTTCAAGGATGAGATTGACACATCATCTCTCTAAGGTAAATTGACTTAGTCTCTCTATTGTGATTACACAGTTTATCTTGGAAAGGATTAACTCAATTTCCTTAATGCGATTATATAATTTACATTAGAAAGGATTGATATGGTCTCTCTAATACGTTTGCACAATTCTCCAAGGATATGATAGACACGGTCTTAACAATAAGGATTAACATAATCTCTCTAGGTAACGCCCTAGAACCTTTCAAGAATGGGATGGACTTAATCTTCTTAGTGTGATTGCATAATTTACTTTAAAAGAATCAGTTCAGTTTCTCTAATGTAATTGCACAACTTACCTTGGAATGAATTGATATAGCCTTCCTAGTGTGATTGCACACTCTTCAAGGATGAGATTAACAAGACTTCATAACTCTAAAGGATTTTACTTTATCTCCATAATGTAATAACACCAATCTTTATGTGATCCTAGGGGCATCTCAATGATTTGTTGGTAATATACATACTTGCAACCCAGATCTCTTCTTGGTTCCAAGCAAAGGGCAAATCCTACTAAGGTTAGACAAAACTCAAAGCTCAATTCCTGTTAAAATTTGATAAATATTTTTTTAAATATGAGCGTTAAACCTATACAAAATTTTCAACAATTTCCTAAGGGCTTTTGGACCTTGCATGGAATTTTTTACTGTAAGCGTAGGACTCAAATAAATTGTCTAGGGAATTCCCTCAACATTTTTCTAAGTACGGGTGTAGGATCTATATAAAATTTCAAAACTTTTTCTAAGGGCCTCAAACCTTTTTTTTACTATAGATGTTAGATTCATATAAACTGAACAAGTCAACGTAGAAATGGAATGTAAAAATCATATTTATAACAAGAAATATTACATAGATAAACCTTACAGGACCGAGGTTGTCTTCATGAGAGGAGATGAGAAGTGAAGGCTTAAATATCTAGCATGGACTCTTCAACTAGATATTCTCTATGTTGGGCAGCAACAATCTTAACAAGTAACATATCTATAAAATCAGGCACCAAAATTGGATGGAAGGCAACATTAAAGTCCACTTACATTTCATTTAATTGGTTGAAGAAATATAAGTTGGACATGGCAAGAAAGATCTTGTCCCCAACTGTCTCGGATAAAGATGCAAATCCTCCAAACAATTCTTAGAACTCCCAGGGATGGTTCCTCTAGCTACACCAAAAAAATATAGGCCTCTTTCCTAGCAATAAGAAGCTCAACCCTTAGACCATCTTGGGTGGTCTTCGCCTAAAAAATCTCTTATTTCAAGCTATCCACTTGGTTATAAGTGGCTTGAAGCAATTTATCAATGGAGCCCAATTGAATAACAATGCCTTGTATTTGTTCTTTCAATGATTAATAAGCCACCTTAAGGCTTTTTAGTTCGGCCTTCACAACAATTTTCTCCTTTTTAACAGTTGGAAGACAGTCTGGTTTGCTTTATTTTTAGCAATGGTCTCTCTTACGTGGTTCCTCTTAGTTATTCGTGCCTTTTGGAATAGGCACACATCTTGAAAGTCGACAAAAAACAAGTGTTAGGAACAATGGTCATAAAACCAAACTAAAAAAAAAATGAGAAAGTTCTTTACATTAAAAGTTATTTATCCAGTTAAGGTCAAATAACAATTATAGCTCTCATCAGACATCATTGAGATAAGTGATGGAATGGTGAGGATCCTCTCCAGCAGTCTCATCACCTCAAGGACAGTATCTCCAAGGCCCAACCTTCTACCATCATCAACCTTCATGAATTGCATCTCCTCATCAGTTAAGGTGAAGAAACTAAAGAGAGCTCAACCAAAAATGAGGTCGATTAAAGCATCATCAAATTTAGCCTCCTCAAGAAAAGCCTAGGTAGAGGGCCTAGTTGCTGTAACCTTAGCAGGCAAAGTTGGAAGTCAGAGTAGGGGAATGCCACCATAGGAGCCTTTATAGTCGATGCTAGAACACTAGGCCTAGTAGTGCTCTCTGGCCATTATATTGGCTTCATAATCAATTGAGGTTGATGCCAATACAACATATGTTTTCTCCTCATCCGAACTCAAATGAAGTTTACTATTAGCTTTAGGGGGAGGTGCCCTCTAATAGTAAGAACAACCTCATATTTGTTGTATCCTACACTATTAATCGCTTGCCTACTCCTCTACTTGATGGTAAGTCACCCTTTGAAATTTTGTTTGGTAGATCTGCTAATTATGCTAATATTCATCCTTTTGGTTGTCGAGTATATCCTTGTTTACATGATTATGTGGATTATAAATTTTCACCTCACAGTGTTCCTTGTATTTTTCTAGGTTATAATCCATTTCATAAAGGCTTATGTTGCTTAAATCCTTTTACTTCTAGGATCTACATCACTCATCATGCATAATTTGATTAATTATATTTTCCATGCAACTCTACCTCTCAAGCTAAGCCCCTCACCTCTTTAGACTATTCTAGTTTTCTATAACGAGTGTTTCTTCGACTGTACTTCCATTTCTATCCCCTAAAGACCCGAGTTCCACAATTACCCAGTCCTTTACTAATCCATATGCTATTTATATTGATCCATCTAATGAGTTTTTACGGGTCACTGACCCCCTTACAAGTTCCTTTTCATCCATTTCAGCATCTAATTCACATCCTCATGTAGTAGCAATGGACTCTTCATCACAATCGTTATCTTCTAGTTCAAATCTACTCAATTCTCATCCAATGGTTACACGTGCTAAGACTAGTATTTTTAGGACTCGTCATCTTGCAAATCATACTGCCTTATGCTTTTCCAATCTTATTACAGCTCTATTAGCCTCTACTGAACACAAAGGGTTTAAATTTGCTGCTAAGAATCTCGTCTGGCTTACTATCATGATTGAGAAATATGAGCTCTGAAAAATAATCAAACTTGGGTCTTGGTCCCTCATCCTGCCAACACCAATATTGTGGGCTCTAAATGGGTGTTCCGAACCAAATATCATTTTGATGACTACATTGACAGACTCAATGCACGTCTTGTCGCAAAGGGTTATACGCAGGTACCTGGTCTTGACTACACTGATACCTTCAATCCTGTTATGAAGGCTCTTATTGTTCTTGTTTCTCTTGTTATCACCCATCAATGGCCAATTCATCAACTTGATGCCAAAAATATCTTCATCAATGTCACTCTTAATGAAAATGTCTATTTGAAGCAGCCTCTTGGCTGTGTCAATCCTTGCTTTCTTAATCATGTCTTTCATCTAAAAAAAATCCATTTATGATCTCAAGCAAGCATCTTGTGCATGATTTCACTAGTTCAGCTCCTTTCTTATCTAAATTGGGTTCACTTACAGTCGTGTTGACACCTCTTTATTTATTTTTCATAAGCAATCTACTATTATTTATCTATTTCTTTATGTTGATGACATTATTATTACTGGAAACAACATGTCTCTTCTTGAGAGTTTCATTTGTAAACTTCATTTTGAGTTTTCTATTAAAGATTTGGGCTCTCTTAACTACTTTTTTAGACTTGAGGCCATACCTATTACTGATAAACTTTTTCTCAACCAGCTCAAATATATGCGTGATATCCTGAGTTGAGCTAAGATGTTTGACAACAAACCTGTTGTTACACTTATGGTTGTCTCTCAGTATCTCTCTGCCAATAATCCTTTATTTTCTGACCCCACCTTGTACATATCTCTTATTGATGCTCTTTAATATTTCATTATCGCGCGACCAGATATTTCTCATGTTGTTAACTCTGTCATCCAATTTCTACATGCTCCCACTACTAACCATTTTCAAGTTGTCAAATGCATTCTTCGATATGTTAAAGGCATTTTTTATTTTGACATCAGTTTTCAACACTCTACCGCATCTACAACTCTCACTATCTACTTTGATGTGGACTGGGTTGGTTGTCCTAATACTTGTCGCTCAACTTCTGGGTATTCTAGTTTTCTTAGTGATAATTTAGTTTCTTGGAATGATAAAAAATGACCAACTGTCTCTAATTCCATTTGTGAATTTGAATATCATGCACTCATACATACTACTGCTGAACTCCTTTGGCTTACTCATTTGTTATGAGATATTTGGGTTTCTATCTCTAACCCACCTCTCATTTTATGTGAATTTTTTTTTTTGACTATTTTCATACCAAGCTTCACGTGCAATCAAATCCCACACTTAGCATGATGAGGGTGTTAACATTAAGGAATATGTCAAAGATATAATGTTGAAGCTAATTGATTCAATTACAACTTATCTTGATGACAATGTAGTCTTACCATTGTTAGAAGCATTGACCCTTGATCATATCTATGTAATTGATTCTAAAAGATTATTTCCATTCTTTTAAAGATTAGAAATTAATTGTACATGTAATTTTATAACTATAAATAGAATTTTTCACCTACGTTAAAGGTGTGGTGGTTTGTAAACACTCTCACCACCCCCTTTAGTTCTAAGAGCCAGTCGGATGGGCCTTTGTCTCTACTTTTTCCTTTGGTCTCAAGTTGAAACCTTAACTCCTTTTTAAAGGGAACAACATCCTTATTTTTAGGGATAGGTTTGAGGCTTTTCAAATCCATTTCTGTTCAGGGTAAAAAAGAAAAAAAAAAGAAGCTTTTGGTGGGAAATACCTAGAATGAGAGTTTCTTCACAAATTAAGACAAAGGTGGCTTGGGATTTTCAGTAAAACTGTTTTTCAAAAATTATAAAAAGTGAAAGTAAAAGAAAAGATATAAGCAAAAACAACTAGGGTTATAAAGAAAACAACTTTTTACCATCACTATTGGATGAATGACCTTTCATATCATCTCATATCTCCATAAGTCTATTTAATTGTTGCATTAAATGCATGTCGTCGTTTCATTTCCTAATGGACATCCCCTTTTAAAGAAGATAGATCAACTTGTCATCTCCTTCAAATAAGACAAAACACATGGTCGCAAAAAACCCCAACAATTTTGCAAAGACAAATCTCATGGGGAAGTTAAATGATCTTTTATTAATGGGAAAAACAACTCAAGTAAAAAGACTTTCATTAAAGCTAATAACTTTTCAAAGTTTTTGCGTATTAAATACGCATAGACTTGGAGGGTTATTGATGGATTATCGTGTTTTATACACGTTGTTGCTACCCAATTTTTGACCCATATTTTGATAAATTTACAGAAAAAACCAAAAATAGCAAAAAAACAATGAAAACCCCAAAAAATGCATTTTTGATATATTTGCATCGTTTTTAGCATTTTCAACGTCATCTCAAAAGAATTAAAATTTTCTTTTGGAATTTGGAACGCGTTCAATTTTTAATGCGTAAATTTTATGATCACTGATTTTCCTTGTTGAGTTGATGTTGATATTGCTCGTTTTCAAAAATACAAAAAAAAGAAAAAGAAAAATCAAAATTTACAAAAAAAAAA
>Ga0325403_1001314_pt1 | contig 20403 bp, 17 predicted proteins | sample PopdelMetagenome_19_FD_205665 | JGI IMG/M metagenome (GOLD analysis project Ga0325403, IMG submission 205665) | Populus deltoides microbial communities from Bellville, Georgia, United States - Xylem-PdKOR-R4 | ecosystem: Host-associated > Plants > Phyllosphere > Stem > Wood/Secondary xylem... | reverse complement strand
TCTTCCCTTTCGCGTAACCAATCCCGTACCAAATAATCTCTGTTGACCAGTTAGGATTTCTAGTTACCTTAATACTAGGTGGCGACTCATTGAACTAGTTCATTTCGCTTAAAAGAACAAGATGTCAAATATCTATTCTTTTTCCAGTCGAGAGATTAATTTTTAATCGATCGCCGTGATGTCCGGGTGTGACAGAATGACGACTCCACTGGGACTTCTTAGGACTGAGCTTTGCTTTTTGTCTTTTTATTGCTAAAAATATTTGTCTTACTATGTTTTTGCTGTTGTGTTGTTTGTGTTTATCAAGTTTCATTTTTTGCTCTTTTTATTGTTTTTTATTCATGTTTATCATGCATATATATTGGATATGGATCTAAGGCCTTCACGCATCACTCATCTCATTTTTAAAATACGTGTGGTATCAACTTTAAAATAAGTAGAGGAGTAATGGCACCCCAATGGCTTTAGCCTGGGTAAGGCTCGCACAACTATCCAACTCTCGCATGATTGTTTGCTCGACAATGATCGATATGTCGAACTAATATTACTTAGGCCCTCTATCTTTACACTGCTTGTAAACCTCATATCGACCTTTCAAGGACGATCACTGAGTATGCGAAAGACCTTTGAGACTAGATAGCAAAATTACCCCAATGTATTTAATGACTAGAACCTACCTTTAAGTTGATCCCTACGTAATTTCATTGAGATAGGCTTAATTATGTAAACATCCTTATTACAAGGCTTTCAGGTGAAATAATGGCCGCTACTCCTAAGATAACAACTGTTGAATATGGACTCGAATCTGAATCTTTACAAATGACCGAGGAAGAATGCCTTAGACTGGATGTCGGTGAGACACTGCTACTTTAAGACATTAGATGCATAATAAAAGACACCAAGAATGTGATTGAAAGCTCAGATGATAAAAGGCTAAACAGATCTCCTCTCGGCATTACAATGAATATCGGATTCGAATTTGACCACACATCCAAAGAATAACGATTGTTATGTCACCCCCCAAAAGGCAAATCTATACCCAATATGTTGCATTCATCTTCATGCATGTTTGAACATACACTTATGAACGGTTATAATACCGCACTCCAGTTGAAATATAGGCCGCCCATTGAAAAACACCTATAACACTCGATTGCGAAAAAAGGCAGATGGAAAACAAAGAAAAAACCCAATTGGAAGTCGAACACTGAAAAGAGATGGAAAGTCTTAGAGAAGAAGTCGCAAGGCTTACTAGCCTACTCGAACAGGCTTTGAGATCTAGACCTGAAGAAGCAAAATTTACAGCTCAGCCTGAATTTATGCTCGTAAATCCACTCAATCTGGGGGCAAATGAGGTGTCTCAACAAGCTATGTATTCCCCATTTGCTCAACCAACATATACCATAAAAATGTCATCTACCATTGACTTTATAATAAAGGAATCTTAAAACAACAAGATGGTAAAAGAAGATAGCCTGGACAAATGGGCTGCCCTGGAATAAAGGTTGAGGGCATTCGAGGGAATTAGCCTATATGGCCATATAAAAGCTGTCAAGATGTGTTTGGTACCTAACATAGTTATTCCTAAAAAGTTTAAGGTGCTAGAATTCATCAAATATACAAGAACTCAATGCCCTGTAACTCATCTCAAGGTATATTGTAACAGCACGGCTTTTACAAGCCCAAAACAACAATAATTTTTTTCTGGTACTTGACACACATCGTGTCGGTAATCGGCGAACATGTTCCCTTCACATCATCAATATATAATCCATACATCAACAACAATCAACATTTCATTTAAAAATAAATCTTACATAAACTTATAATATTATGTTTGCATGATTAGAAGTTCGCATTTAAAATATACATGCATAGTCATGAGTTTGTATTCTATCCTACAAATAGTCATCATGAATTTAATCTAAAAGGATCTAATAATAGTTATACATTCAGTACATTGATTCATATAAAATACATCATGATTTAGAATGCAACTACATGATTCCTTGCAAAAGTAGGTTCCCATGTATCGGGTTTCCTAGGCACCTTGTTGGTATGACGTCCCTACTACAGTACAAAACATTTACAAGAATGCAATTACTTAATAATAATAATAACAACAACAATAAGAAAATGGTCTGGTAGTTTAACGAAGCATTAACATTATCTCATGTTTGAAGCGTGACATTTGTAGTTCCTTCATATTCTTGGTATACATAACTTGCAGTATATATATATACACCAATTCTTGCAATCAACTATAATCTTAAATCCAGCCATTCCTTTAAGACATCATTTATCGAGGTTAACTATTCACTCACCCCGGCCATCCCTTTCGAATTCCATCAGCCAAAACTAATCAACCGTTTGTCCTGGTCATCCCTTTGGATGCCATTAGCCGAAGCTAATCGTTCATTTATTCCGGTCATCCATTCGGATGCTATTAGCCAAAGCTAATCAATCGTTTGTCCCAGTCATCCCTTCAGATGCCATTAACCAAAGCTAATAATTCATTTGTCCCAGTCATCCATTCGGATGCCATTAGTCGAAGCTAATCAATCGTTTGTCTCGGTCATCCCTTCGGATGCCATTAGCCGAAGCTAATCAATCGTTTGTCGCCGAAGCTAATCAATCGTTTATCCCGGTCATCCATTTGGATGCCATTAGTCGAAGCTAATCAATCATTTATCCCGGTCATCCCTTCGGATGCCATTAGCCGAAGCTAATCAATCGTTTGTCCCGGTCATCCCTTCGGATGCCATTAGCCAAAGCTAATCATTTGTTTGTCCCGGTCATCCATTCGAATGCCATTAGCCGAAGCAAATCAATCGTTTGTCAACATTTAAGCATTTGGCAATCTGATATCTGAATTAACACAATACGACAACGTTCATGATAAGGTATTTCAATGTTCAAGGTCATCTCTTTAGATGCCTTTAGCTGAAGCTAATCGTTCATTTGTTAACATTTAAGCATTTGATAGTCTGGTATCTGAATTAACACAATATAGTAATATTCATTATAAAGTATTTTCATTATTTAACATTATTTAAAAGGAAGGTGATAGTCACCTACCTGCAGTAGAAGCTTTACTTGTGCTCCCCTGTTGCTGCTGTTGCACCACACCGGTGGTCCCTCCTGCAGTCACAGACTCATCTCATAAATTTTCCTCATTCAAGGATATGTTTTATAATAATCATATCAATAGCTAATAAATCTTTCTTTCTTTATATCTTACGTTTTTCTCATTACACCCATTAATGTTGTCATCCTTTATCCAACCATAGTTATCATTCCTTCAGACCGATATTATAGAGAATCCATATTCATCCATTACTCATATGTTACTTTCTTATGCATGGTCGTTTCCTCATAATAACATATATACATATATCATGTATATTTTCAGAGTTAGTATCTCAATGTGCAAGTGTTCGTATGACTCAATTTCTTTATATAGTATTCACGTGAAAGTCTACTGTTACTGTTCACTTTTCAATTGTTACTGTCTAACTTTGAGTTGTTACTGTCCAATTTCCACTGCAAGTGTTCGTATGACTCAATTCCTTTATATAGTATTCATGTGAAAGTCTACTGTTACTGTCCAATTTCCAATTGTTACTGTCTAACGTTGAGCCGTTACTGTTTGACTTTTCCAACCGTTACTGTCTACACTTTGAACTGTTACTGTCTACACTTTGAACTGTTATTGTTTACACATTGAACTGTTACTGTCCAACTGGTACTATCTAGACATTGAAGTGTTACTGTCTAAACACTCATCAGATTTTTAACTATATCTAGACTTATAGAACTCTGTTTTAAGCAAGATTAGTCTCGTTGGAAAGCTAATACACGAGGCTACAAGTTCTTTGACGAAGGAGAACCCAATTCTGCCTTTGAGATAGTCAAAATTGCTCATCAACAAACACTACCCTACAGGGTTTGTCAAGACCCAATCTCGGTTGATGACCCATAGCCGGGGTTCTACAACTCCATATTGAGCAAGACCAATTTCTTAGTTAGCTAACATCCAAAACTACAATTACTCGAGAAACTTGATCTTAATTCTCTCATCCTTCTACTTTAATTCTCTCCAATATTAGGAGACGAATCTGTCCAGATTCATCAACCTTTTCATTTACACACAACATCCACTGTTTAACTCTTTCTCTATCATCTCAACTCCTGGTCATATCACATATCGTTTAAGACTGTAAAAAAAAGAATATATTTATAAGAGCCAATTTATCTTATTTATTTCAATCTTCCCTCTTAACGTCAAAATAAAACATTCTTGTCGATTTACAAACTTTCCGAACAATATTCTTCTAAACACAATCCTTGACACAATTCCTATAAACCATAAGTAACAAACGAATAATATTCCAAACAATCTATACTGTCAAGTTATAATGCATTATTATGAGTATAACATATCCAAATATTAACTTCATCAAATGGTGAAATGTCCAGAAATATGGGTTTAACCGAACTGACCTCAAACTTGCAGACCTACTGTGCGAGATATACAACTTCTATCCCAAATGTTTGTTTCAAATCTCCACCGTTCAGAATCTAGACAAAATCAGGAAGAACAACATATCCAAGTTATAGCCTAATCCAACGGTGCTCGAAGGAGAAATCAGACAGCAAAGAAGACTGTCCAGAAGTGTAGTTTCCCAAATATTTTCCTCCCTCAATATCTCTCAAACGGGGACTGATATAGAAAATCCCTACGATGACATTGTACACAACATGGATGAGAACAACATACCCGAATATCGTGCTGATCCAACGGTGGAAGGTGGAGTTATATCTGTCGGTTGATTTACCATCAATATATCTTCTCTCCAGCCTCTCTCTAAACTCTCTCTTACTCTTGCCAGTCACTCCAAGAGAGAAAATAGAATGATATTTATAGTACTAACATCTTGTTAATTACACATTTATCCCCACCCCTTTTTATCATTTATACATAAACTCCCAACCTTCTATTATTTGAATATTGACCTCTTTTGATCTTACGTATTCATTTTGTCCTCACAAATGTTTTTCTTTTCAATGATTTAGCACTATATTCACTTTTCATTTCATTAGTTTCACTATTTTTTATCTTGATTAGGTTTTTTTAATTTAATTTAACCCATTTTACTATTGGTTAAATTTCTCATCTTTTAAATACCCAGAAAAATTATAACCGAGGGTTTACACATATTGTAACAAAATGGCTGAGGTAGTCTATGATGAGAAACTATTGATTCACTTCTTTCAAGACAGTTTGAATGACGTTGCCATTACTTGGTATATACGGTTGGACAATACCAAGATAAAAAAAATGAAAAGACTTAGTTGATGTCTTCATTAGGCAATATAAGTTCAATATGGATGTGGGCCTTAATAGGTCAAGCTTGCAAGATATGGAAAAGGACAACAAGGATTCCATAAGAGAATACACTTATAGGTGGTGTGAGACAGTCGCACAGGCTAATCCTCCTTTGTTGGAAAAAGGAGATGATCAATTTATTTGTCAACACTTTCAAAGCACCATACTTTGAATACCTCGTGGGAAGCTTTGTACAACATCTTTTCTGACTTGGTTGCTATAGCTGAGAGGATTGAACAAGCCACCCGTTTGGGAATGATTGTTGACTCGACTGAGGAGAAACGTTTGACTGCAGAAAAAATAGAAACTAAGGTTCACAATGTCAAAGGTAGTTACAAAAATAAGAGAAAGAACTACCAAAACAAAGACACCTGGAGATCAATCATCCTGCAGATGACGCTATAGTGTAATTAGACCAAAACATGTCTAGGCATGACCTCAACTGACTGTTGGAAATGTGCCCTTTTATATGTTACCTTGTTGCATAAGGTCTTTGTTGTTGAGCCTCTTTTCTAAAACTGTCAATGAAATAATGAGTTTCTTCTTTAAATGCGTCTCTTTTGTTGAGTTAGATCCAAACATCCTAAAAAAGGGTTCTCTCTAAAGAACTCATAAGTACACTTTTGAAGCCTCGCGTGATCTCATAGACGCAATTCATCTCTTTTACCAAAATCAGTTTCCCCATTGGAGTTTTGAATAATTGAAATTGCATTTTGATTTTAAAAATAAATTTGATGTTTATTTAAAATGATATATTTGATATTTTACTTGTAGAATGACACATGAATCAAACAACTCCTTCATTGAGGTGACTAAACTCTGAACCAAAGTGCACGAATAAAAAATGAACTTTCACCCTGTGCTTTAAATGAATGCATAATGGTATGTAGTGGACTTGTTGTTCATAGACTCATGAAATGCATTTCTTTGCGAAATTCCAAATCATCATACTAGACGAGGTCAAAAATTATTGATCTTCAATGCTTGTGCTTGAAATGAGGAAATGCCATCTTTGTTATTCCTTTCACATTCTAAAGAGTATAATCTTTGCTGTTCTTTTTTTAGCCTGAATAATGTTTCTTTAATGAGAAATCCTGACTAGGATCACACTCCATACTGGGGGCAAGTGAAAATTTCAATGAGAAAAGATAATAAGACCGTGAAAAAGCAGAAAAGGCAAAGGAGCCCAAGAAACTCAAATGCTAGGGGGCATGCCCAAATCACAAAAAGAGTGATAACCAAGACAATATAAGTATGCCCTAGCAAAGCAAATCAAATAAGAGCGGCAAAAGAAAAGATGATTAACACAGAGAGTCGAACTGCTGATAGTGATCCTCAGTCTTTGAAACCCTGAAACACTCTTTGAGCCTTATGAATCCTTTTCTTTCATAGCCAAAAACCACAACCTACATTACATGCCTGTAAAAGTCCATTCTAATCAAGCAAGTAAGCAACCAAGAGCAATAAACAATGCTCTTAAAATGCGAAGAGTTCTTTTTCATAGGAGTCATGACATCGAGAACAAACTACTCATTATTATTCAAGCTGATAAAATGAGTGTTCAAAAAGAGAATTTTTTCTGAAACAAAACCTCGAGCTTTTTCTCAAGCCCTTCACTTTAAAAACCCATAAAAATAGAAAATCACCCTATAACATACTTTCACCAAAGATAAAATCGCCAAACACAAGAGCAAATAATCTCTTTTCCAAGAAAAAACTAGAGAGTTGCAAGATTTCAAAAGCAAATTGTTTTATACTTACATCAAAACAATTTTTGTTTTTAAAATGCAAGATCAAGACTTCAAGATTCATTCTAGATAAATATTCCTCCACCAAACTGAAAATGAGAGAAATAAGAGAATGGTCATTTAAATCATCATTTGTTTGAGTTGCTGACCGAGCACACTTAGGGTAATGGCCAGTACAGGGGGCAACATTGTGTTTAAAAGGAAAATCAATCCCTTCTAGAAAAAAGAGAGAAACATTTCCTACAACAAGACAATGGGGGGGCAACATTGTGTTTAAAAGGAAAATCAATCCCTTCTAGAAAAAAGAGAGAAACATTTCCTACAACAAGACAATGGGACATTTTGGTTTACAAAAGACAGCTTGATCCTTTCAATAAGTGACATCAAGTGTTTAATGAATTATCCTCTCAAATTATATGACAAGATAAAAAATCTCTAATAAGCAAGGGGGTCACAATGGGCACCATGAAGGCTGAGTTGTGTAAACAAATCTGGGAAGAGACTTACATGGGTCAACTCGAGTAGGCTAGAAGCTAAACGACGAAGATGACCCAAATTAGAGATTGCAAGTCCTCATCAATCAACCAAACAAGAAGATTAAGAAGAAATTGGGGTTTATATTTCAAATCAGGTAAAGATGCATGCATATCCTCTAAACTTTGAGACATTGGACAATGAGTTTTGCAAAATTCACAAAAGAAATCTTTGACAGGATCCATTAAATGGAAGGCCACCTTGAAATGGCCAAGATTGAAATTGCTTTTGAAAATTTTTCACCTATGAGAAATTTTAACCTAGGTAGGCTGCCCATGAGAATCAGGCCGCAGAAAAAAAATCTTTGTATTTTTCCACCACCTTTCATTTCTCATCCCTAAGGTAGTGCGTTTCCTAACCCTATGTCCTTTTCGAGTGCGCCTCTAAGCCCTCATCTCCTTTCGAGTTCGCCTTTGAGCCCTCGATCATCCAAGGTAGTGCATTTTCTAACCTTACCTCCTTTCAAGTGTGCCTTTAAGCCCTCACCTCCTTTCTAGTGCGCCTTTGAGCCCTCGAGCATTTAAGGTAGTGTGTTTCATAACCCTACCTCCTTTCGAGTGCGCCTCCGAGCCCTCACCTCCTTTCCAAGTGCGCCTTTGAGCTCTATCATGACGTCCCTTTAAGACATTTTTTTTTCACTTGGGCAGATCACCCATTACAATGAGACCTTTTCTTAGGTAGGTCACCTATTATAATAAGACCCTTTATTTTTCACTTGGGTAAGTCACCCATTACAATGAGACCCTTTCTTGGGTAGGTCACCCATTATAATGAGACTCTTCCTTTTTCCACTTGGGTAGGTCACCCATTACAATGAGACCCTTTCTTTGTATTTTTTTTACCGGGTAGGTCACCCATTATAATGAGACCATTTAAAAAAAAACAAAAAACAAAACAAAAACTCAATAAAAAGAAAAGAAAGAAAGAAAAAAAGGAAGGGTTTTCACAATTATTCTTTTTTACAAAACTTACTATACAAAGTCAAAAGAAAATAAATTTTCTAATGCCTTTGCACTGTAAGCATTGTAAAGAGAGGGCAATTGTTGTAACCCAATTTTGGCCCATTGCTTTTTTAATTTAATTTTACAGGGTTTAAAATGTAAAATTAAAATATCAGAGATTTATTTCGATGAAAAGTATGATTTGTCAATTTGCGTGAAAACTAGGGACTATAATGTGCTTTTGTCATTCTATCCTTATCTTCAAGATAATCCTTGTCTTCAAGATAATGATAGTTATCCGCTTTCAAATTTGATTCTTAATCAAATTCAAACTTAAAAAAAGAGAATGAGTTTGATTGAAACTTTGTTTCTCACACGCGAAGGGACTCTGGCACTATAAATACAGATCTTAGTGTATATATGCACAAGGGGGGAGACATTACAAAAAAAGCAAGAGAAAAAAACGAATTTACAATAAAAACATAAAAAGAGGGGGCGCGGCCGAACCCTGGACTAGCCGTCGTTGCTCCCCCCAGTTTTGTTTTCCTCTCTTCTTCCCCGGTCTCAGTCTCTTCCCTATCAGACTGATTTTTCATTCTCCAATCTAAACCCCAAGGAGCTTTAACTCCTCATAAAAAAATAAAAAATAAAAAAATTATTTCTCCCTCTCAGTCACCGACCTTTAGCCTTTCTTCCCCTCTCTCTGCAACTCCCTTACCATCACAACACCATCAACAGCTCTAGCAACCGAGAGCAAACACAAGCCAGCAGCAACAACAATAGAGGGAACCCTTCTGACCTTTCCTCTTCTTCTAAAGCAGCAGCCACCAGCATTTGTTGTGGCGCCCCGCATGTTCAACAACAACCTTCTTTTTGGTCCAGCACTTGGAGCAACACCAGCATCGCAGTGCAGCAACAACAAATAGCACAGGCAAGCTTCATTATTGCTTTTATCGTCTTCCATTAAAGCAAATTTTGGAAACCCTCATTGACGCCACCAACGTGTCTCCACCGTGACCAGCAAATTGGGTTGTCAACCGTGAGCAGTGCCTGAACGTCCCCCTCCTTACCTCCTGCATTAGCTGTGCTCGGCTCCCTTACCATCACAACGTCATCAAAAGCTCTAGCAACCGGGAGCAAACACAAGCCAGCAGCAGCCGTAACAGAGAGAAACCTTCTGCCCTTTCCTTTTCTCCTAAAGTAGCAGTCAGCAACATCCACTACGGCGCCCCGCATGTCCAGCAACAACCTTCCTTTCGGTCCAGCAGTTGGAGCAACACCAGCATCGCAGTGCAGCAACAGCAAATAGCACAGCAGACCGGGTCTTCAACTGCGAGCAGTGCCCGACCGTCTCCCTTAACTTCGCCTCCAGTCACAACAACGCCAAGTGAGTTCTTCTTCTTTCCCTGTTTTGCTAAAATTAATTAGCATGTTACTGTTGCTTGCATGCGTGAATTTTTCACACATGCATGCAACAGTGGCCATACCGAGTCACTGGTTTGGACCAGTGACCCGACCTTTTTTTTAGTTTTGAAACCAGGCTACATAAATAAAAAGAAAAAATTAATTTTTGTTTCTTTTAATACAAAATTTTGCGAATTTATTTACTAGCGCCAGAGTCAGGAATACAATACTTTTTGGGTTGCTTTATATTTACCAACACTAGAGTTGGAAATATTCATAGGTGAATATTCACTGATGCGAGAGTTAAGAATATTATAGGAAGACCATAGGAACATAACAAAAACAAATCTTTAGCAGTTTAAGACAAAACCAGCAATGCAGCCTACCTGAGGTAGGACGATTAAGGGGTGATAATATCTTCCCTTTCGCTTAACCAATCCTGTACCAAAGAATCTCTGTTGACTAGTTAGGGTTTATAGTGATCATAATACTAGTTGGTGACTCCTTAAACTAGACCGTTTCCCCTAAAAGAACAAGATGCCAAATATTTGTTCCTTTTCTAGTTAAGAGATTAATTTTTAATCGGTCGGCGTGATGTCCAGGTGTGATAAGGTTCATATCAGTAGAGATGCGAGGTTGATTTGTATTATTGTTGGTCAGTGGTGGACTTAGGCTGTTGATACGATCCAAGCAAGGTTAGATTTGAGTTTTAACATAAAACCTCATAGTATCCAATTTTACACTGTCAAGCATAATTTTCAACTCAACCTTTGGATTGAGCTGATATTGTTAAAGGAGTTTCTAGACATGTTTTTCACTTGTTAAAGTTTCAGGTCAATTAGAGTTTGGGAAGAGATTATTTTAGAGGATCGAAGTTACTGAATAAATCTTGTTAAATCTGTTTATGTGGACCTTAATCTACTATATAAACTAATTGGGTTGGAAAGTAGACATTCATACCTTTCCAAAGATATATGGTAGGCCTGCTAATTCATACAAACAAAGGAAAACGACATGTTTGAAGTCAAAACTGAAATCTACTAGGAATGTGTGAAAATTGGATAAACATTGTTTCTTTTGGTATTATGGATTCCAGTCAATACAAGAATTCCTTAATGCTATTGAAAATACAATGATTGTCTAATTCTCAACACTTTAGTTCAAGTTGCTTACAAAAAGGACATGTTTATGGAGAAGTAATTTATGTTAAAATCAAATTGATTTGACACATGGTATAACGTAATGCTAGATCATGTTCCATACTAAATGATATGTGAAGTTATCAATAATAAAATATGGATATCATAAATTTAAATGATTGGCATTTAATAAAAATAATAATTGATATATGCATTTGTATAGCATTAACTTTAAGAAAAATCCCATTTATTTTGAAAATTTTAGAAAATTATGAGTAATTTAGAAAAATTTAAGCATTAAAAATTCATCAAAACAAAAAAACTTTAATAATGGCTACATAGATTATTAAAAAAATACCATGAATACACTTTTATTATATAGGATAAGATTTAAGATTTTCAAATAGAAAATGCCAAGCGATAGAAATTTAGAAATTGGGAGGACTATCATATTGTATAATTAGGAAAAAAACAATTATTGTACCTCCGATGAACTAAAAAGAAAAAGAACAAAGGATAGTATAATTAATAATGCCACTTTTAAAAACCGTTTAAATATTATATCAAAAGCGTCTTAGTATAATTAAATATTTGTTGAAAATTTATTTTAATTAATATGATTTAAATAAATTATGGATGAATTATAAATTAATCTAAAAAAACCTTGTGTTTTCTTACTAAAAAACTCTTGGTTTTTCTAAATTTAATTCTTTATTTATGCTGACTAATCAAAAGTTAGTACCAGTGGGAATGAATTCTTCAATCTTTTAACTTTTAAAATTCACTATAAAAGAAGAGGGGTGAAGGAAGAGTTTTCAACTTGAATTTTTTAGATTTTTACATACTATTCCTAATCTCATATTTTAATATTTTCTTCTCATTTTAAGCTTTGATTTTCCTTCCATATCTAGAGATTAGGTTCATCTTGTTGAGATATATTTGAGTTTCATTTTCTTTGATTAAAAAACCTTATTTAGGAGTGCATTTAAACCAAGGTAGTGTTACTGAAATCTTATGAGATATATTGCAAACATCTTAGTTGCACAAGTGAGGAGTAATAAAGCTTTAAAAATAAATGATTCATCTTTAACAACAATAAAATTCTCATTATTTCAAAGCGCTTTAATTAGTAAATACTCTCATTTGTTTTAATATAAGTATAGATATTTTTATTATTAATATTGATGCTAGGACTTTCAGTTAATAACAATTATAAGTTTGGATACATGCTTGGTATGCATGCTAGTGTTCTAATATTATATTTGTGTTAATAACGTGTTAGTCATGAGTTAGCATAACTTGTTATGATAAAATAAACATCATTACTCACTAGTTTAACATATTTTTACAAACTTTGAATCGACAATATCATCACTAATTATTTATTTTTATAATAACTACTCATGTAATTATGAAATTATTGATGTTATTGTCATTTTATGTATTACCAATGTAAAATCAGCTGGATCATTTTTCATGTGTCTTCAGGAAAAAACCCTTCGAGAAGAGTCGACAACTCATGGAATGGAAATTTATGGATACGGTGGATAGATAATGGATATATGAAAAGGGATGTTAGCTAAAGCACAATCAATATTTATGGTTGATAGATGCTATTCATGGATGTTTATAATGGGAAATTTTGTTTTCTGAAAGCTAAAGATTTTTTAGGGTGGGTAATTACTTATCTAACCTCTCTTAATTTACTACATGTTAATAACAAAATCTGTGTGGTTATTATTTGTAAGAAACAAGATTACAAGTTGATCATTATGCTAGAGAGAGAGGTTAGAGGTCTGGTGGACTCATCAACTTATTCTAGCACTTTAGTGTATGTTTGGTATTGTGTTTTTGCATGCTTTGTCAAGACCAAAACTTTTGTCGAAATGGATATATTGATAATTTAGTGCTTTTGATGCCCTACCAGCCAAACTAAAGCATGTTTTGGGGATACGTAATATGATTTTACATATCTAAGTGAAAACCATAACTTTTTTCAATTTAGGGTATTATAGTAATTTTATGTTTTTGATGATGCCCTTGTGACTTACCCAAGGCATGTTTTTAGGCCTTATGGTATGTTTTTGCATACACATGTGAAAACCATAACTTTTATCAAAACAAGTATTTTGGTAATTTTAGGCATTCAATGCATTATAGGCGTAAGGCACCTTTTGGAGCCTTCATGTATGATTTTGCATGCTCGTGCGAAAACCATAACTTTTTTCAAAATTAGTATTTATTTAATTTTGCACTTTCGACTCCCTATCAGCCAACCTACATTATGGGGCCTCCCGATGTGTTTTTGCATGCCCACGTAAAAATCATAACTTTTATTGAATGAGTATTTTGATAATTTTGCGCTTTGGATGCCCTACCGACCAACCCAACGCACCTTTTAGGGCCTCACAATATGTTTTTGCATGCCTAGGTAAAACCCATAACTTTTGTAGAAATGAGTATTTTGGTAATTTTGCATTTTGGACACCTTGTCGGCTAACCAAAAGCACGTTTTGGGGACTCATAATATGTTTTTCCATGCCCATATGAAAACCATAACTTTTATCGAAATGGGTATTTAAGTAAGTAATCTTACGCTTTCAACGTCCTCCCGACCTACCTAAGGTACATGTTTTCGGGCCTCACGATATGTTTTTGCATGCTAGTATGAAACCCATAACTTTTATTATAACATGTATTTTTGTAATTTTGTGCTATCAACCAACCTAAGGCATCATTTGGGGCCTCCTGATATACTTTTTCATGCTTAGGTGAAAAGTATATTATTTTTTTTTATCAAAATTGATATTTTTGTAATTTTGCACTTTCGATGCCCTACCACCAACCTAAGGCATCTTTTAGGGCCTCTAATATATTTTTCCATGCCCGTGTGAAAACCTTAACTTTTGTCGAGGGCATTTTGGTAATTTTTCACCTTATCGGCTAACTTTAGGCACATTTTGGGTTCTCACAGTATGTTTTTGTATGCACCTGTAAACACCATAACTTTTGTCGAAATGAATATTTTGGTGATTTTATGCTTTCGACGCCCTATCACCCAACATAATGATCATTTTGGGGCCTCACGATAAGTTTTTGCATGCTTGTATGAAAACCATAATTTTTGTGAAAATGAGTGTTTTGATAATTTTGCACTTTCGACACCCTCCCGACCTACCTAAGGCCTGTTTTGGAGCCTCACGACATGTTTTTCATACACGTGTGAAAAACCATAACTTTAATCGAAATGGATATTTTGGTAATTTTGCATATTGCACGCCTTCCAGACCAACCTAAGGCTCCTTTTGAAGCCTCTTAGTATGTTTTTACATCCCGGGCAAAAACCATAACTTTTATCAAAATAAGTATTTTGGAAATTTAGCAATTTGAACGCCCTGACAGCTAACCTACTATACATTTGGGGGCCTCACAATATGTTTTATCATGTCCACGTGAAAACCATAAATTTTGTTAAAATGAGTATTTTTGTGATTTTGCATTTTGGACTCCCTACTAGCTAACCTAAGGCACAATTTGAAGCCACCCGTTATGTTTTTACATGATCGTGGGATAACTTTTGTTGAAATGAGTATTTTGGTAATTTTGCGCTTTCATCGCCCTCCAGCCAACCTAAGGCCCCTTTTGGAGCCTCTTGATATATTTTTGTATGCCTGTGTGAAAACCATAACTTTTGTCAAAGTTAGTATTTTGGTAATTTTGCGTTTTCAACGCCCTACTGGCCAACCTTATGCATGTTTTATAGGCCTCACGGTAAGTTTTTGCATATCCGTGCGAAAGCCATAACTTTTTCCAAAATAGGTTTTTTGGTAATTTTGCACCTATTACACGTTATCGGCCAACCTATAACACCTTTTGCAGCCTCACAATATGTTTTTTACATGCCCAAGTGAAAAGCATAACTTTTATTGAAATGGATATTTTGGTAATTTTATGCTTTCGATGCCTTGCTAGCCAACTTAAGGCACTGTTTGAGGCCTTCACGTACATTTTTGCATGTATATGAGAAAACTATAACTTTTATTGAATTTGGTATTGTTGTTACCCAATTTTTGACCCATCTATTTGATAAAAATTTTGAAAAATTCAAAAATAGCGAAAAACAACAAAAATCCAAAACAATATATATTTTAATATATTTGCATCGTTTTTAGCATTTTCAGCATCGTCTTAAAAGAATTTAAATTTTCAAAGGTTTTTTAAATGTGTTTGACTTTTCACGCGTTATATTTTGAAATCAATGATTTTCCTCATTCAAGTCAATGTTGATAAGAAAAATCCAAAAAAATAAGAAAAATCAAATTTACAAAAGAAAGAAAGAAGTTGAAAGATTAAATTTAGGGACCAAACAATATTTTGCCTGTAAATAGTAGCCTTCAACACACATAAAAAAGAGGGGCAATTTTTAGAATAAAAAAAGAGAGAAACCCGTCTATCTCTTTCACACCAAGTCGCCGCCCCCCATCATCCAAAAGTTTTTTCTTTCCTTCAGCTTCCAGCCGCTGCTCACCATCTCCTCCCACTCTCCCTTACCCTCTACCAAAAGTAAACCAGCCGCTCAAGCCCCCATTCCCCCGAGCTTTTGCTCCATCTTCTTCTCATCTCTCAGCCAATAACACAGACGCCTCCACCAGAACCAGCCACCCGAACCAGCCGTCCCCATCTTCCCTTCCTCTCAGCGTCGTCCCTCTCCTCTCAACAGCAGCGTCTCCGCCTCAACACAGCGAAGACAATCGTTGCACCTCCATCTCCCACACGGGACAAGCTCCTCTGCACCAGCCGCTCGCCACAGACACCCAACCAAAACCTTCCCTCTGCACACCACATATCTGCCCGCCTTCTCCCTCCAACAGCACACGCAGACCCAATAGCCTCCAGTAGCAGCCCGGATAAAAAACCATAGAAGAACATATCTGTGGTGAAGTAGATCTAAAGGAGAAGAGAGAGAGGCAGGTCTGAAAACAGTGAAAAAAGACTAAAACTGTTTGCCTGTTGTGTTTTTTTGGTGTTTTGCAGGTCACTGCTGGTGAGGAGGGGAAGAAGAGAGGAAGTCGTAACTAACCCCCTGCTTGCCTTCCTTGTAATTCTAGATTGTTTTGGGGCTATTTTTGTAATTTTAAAATTGTTTGATGTACTTTTTGTTTAGTTTTGAATTTTTATAATTTGTAGTGTGAAAAATATGGATGTGAAAAAGGAAAAAAAAAAGAAAAATATAGTGAAAGTGAATGTGTTATTTGTATTTTTTTTTATGGATGTTATTTCTTTTCATGATAAAATTTGCAAAGAATAAAGAAGAATTTAATATTTTGATTTGCTCACGGTTAAGGATTATGAACTTATACGTAAGTCATATTTCTAATAATTGATGAAAGGACAAAATTTTTAAAACTTCTTTAACACATCAAAGCCACGAAGCAGCTTACCTTAGGTAGGGTGCGTTATGGGTGTTAATACCTTCTCTAACCACAACCAGTCCCTTACCCGTGAATATATGACAAGACTAGTACATTTGGGTTTCCTAGTTACCCTCAATTAAATACTAGGTGACGACTCCTAAGAACTCAAACCAAGCTTTACGAATGAAAAATTGCCAATGAAAGCCGCGCGGGTGACGTGCGACTAAATGACGACTCCACTAGGGAAGGTACTGTTTCTAACAATATTGGACTAAGCTTTGTGTTTTTGATGTGTTTAAATTTTGCATTTTTGTCTTTTTGTTAATGCTTTTTTCCATGCATTTTATAGAATTGTCTCATGCATCACCTATATTTATTTTGAAAGCACACACAAGCTTCTAAGTTAGGTGGGGAATTGGTGATATGCCATATGACTATTGGTCAGGGTTCAGATGCGAGAAAAACCCAACTCATATCTGAGTGTCTGCTTGGTAATGGTGGGTATACGTACCTTAATCATTTCTCGCAACGCCCCTATACTGTCTTTACGAAGATCGTCACTAGCAGATATGAGATCCTTTTGAGACCAAGTAGAAACCAACCTATGTTCACATAATGAATAGAACATATCCTTAGGTTGCATGTGCTACTTTTAGTTGCATTACGACAAACCCTTCTTGAAGCATCTTGAACTCAAGACTTGTGGGTGATATAATGGTCGTCACTCAGAAAATTTTCATTGTAGAGTTTGGGCAAGAATTAAGATTCTTGTTTCATAATGTGAGAGTTACGATCGTATATCACCCCTAGAAGGGCGAGCTCATCATATAGATTACATGTTCATACGTTTGTCATGCATACCCCAAGATGAAAAGTAGGTCCCCTACAAGTCTAAAACACCCGACTTTGAGCGAGAAACATGGAAGATGAAGAGCGTGCTCACCGTAACGTCCATTTTCAAGAAGAGTTGGAGTCTCTGAAGACAAGCGAAACTCGCCTCTAGCTTACTCGAGCAAATACTGAAAAATAACTCTTAGGAAGTTCCTTCCAACTGACCTATCATCTTTGTTCAAACCCTAACAATGACTCAGCCTGGAGAAATTAGGGGCAAACATGGTCAAGAGCCTCAACACAATCCAACATTTGTGCAAAAGCTTTTGTGGGAAGGCTGACCGAATAGGAATTGCACCCCAGTTGCAGAATGGAGCCTGTTCTTGTTCTGTCAAAAAATAACTGCCTCTGTTTGATCATGCCTTCAAAGCTCTTGTTCCTTTTGTTTCAACCTGTTCCAATCTTGTTGGTAAGCTCATAATGCCACAATAGTTTCTCTATCAAATTAGCCTTTCTTGTCAATAAGATCATGTGTTTTTTGGTGTTCATGACATGCCTTCCTTTTTGTTGTTGTTTCATGCAAATAACACATTGAGCATAACCTTTAAACATGAAACCATTGTGCCAAAAATCTTTTGGTGTGTTTTCTTTTTCTTCCAAAACTATGCATGATCTCACATGTTCACAAGGATTTTTGGGAATTCAAAGTTTAGTACCAAAAATAGAAATCATATTGGTGTTTGTCCAAAACAAACGAGTTCTAGAAATTCAAGTGATTCCTTGGAAAGGTAACCATACACCTAGAAAACCTGGAAAAAAAACAAAACACCATGAGGTGACTCCAAAGTTGAGTTTTATTTGAATGAATAATGAGAAATCATTTTGCATAATCGCATGAAAGTAAGGCTTACCAATCCTAAATGTATGAGTTTGAAATGAGAAAAGACCATTTTTTATAATCATTTCACGATACTAAAATATATCATTTGCAGACCCCTTTTGAGCCTAGTAACGTTTTTTTTTAATAACCTTAGCTAGGATCACACCCCAAATTGGAGGCAAGTGCGAGAGACATAGAAAAAACCTCAACAATTGAAAGTGCCCAAGCAACACTAGGAGGTATAAAAGAAAATTCTCAATCATTAAAGGTGCCCAAACAAAACTAGGGGGCATGAAGAAAAAAAACCAAAGGGTCTAAAAGAATTGAGCTTCTCACAAAAAAAAAAACTGATATGGTGATGCTCAACCAAGTGAAGAAAGAAAAAAATAAATGAAGAGCCCAAGCCCAACACTAGGGGGGCACGATAGACCATTTTAGAAAGACATTCCAAAGACAAAAGGTCAGGAAACAAGCACTAGTGATCCTTAGTCTTCAAATCCATTAAAACACCTTTTGAGCCTACAAATATCCTTTTCTTCATAACCAATAGCCTAAGCTTACATTATGTGCCTAATCAAGCCCTTTCTAATCAAAGGCAAGCAATTTGGATCAATAGGCAGTGCTTTCTCATGCGAACCAAATCATTATTAATGCAAATAAAATAAATGCTTTGAATACTGGTTCTTTGAAACCCTCAAATTAAATCTTAAACCTTTTTGATCAACCAAGTGTCACTTCATATTTTTCACCAAAAGCAAAACAAAAGGTTTCATCACTTCTGAAAGCCTCTCCATAGGAATTACTTGAATTTCTTCAGAACAAGTTTTCTTTGAATCGATGTCAAAATGATTTCTGTGTCTGGAATAGCTTTGAAATTCCAAAATTTCTGCATGAAAACAACTCTTTGTCAAACCTTCCTTCACATATCCTCATCCCCAAACCCGAATTGAACACTTGGGGGTATGATTAAGCTAGGGGGCAATAAAAAACACCTGGTAGGGCTGGCTCCATGATTCCCTTTCTAAGAAAAATACCGGGCAAAATTGGCAACCTTTGAGATAAAGGGCGGAGGACAAAGAAGTATGATGATATCAAGTCCTTCCTAGAGGTCAAAATCACAAGAGATGACTTGAGTAAGCAAGAGCGAAAAAGCCATAGAAGTTTACTACCAACACTCCAACTTTTGAGAAAGGAAAGACACTATGAAGAAATGGGGACCTATATTTCTCAGGTAAGTATACATGTATATCAATCATAATGCATTGCTTTCAACATTGTCAGATCGGTGTTACACCATCAACTTTTAGGTAGCGCGTTTTCTAACCCTACCTCATTTTGAGTGCACCTTTGAGCCCTTACTTCTCAGGTAGTGTGTTTTCTAACGTTACCTCCTTTCGAGTGCACCTTTATGCCTTCACTCCCTTTCGAGTGCGCCTTTAAGCCCTCACTTCTCAAGTAGTGTGTTCTCTAACCCTACCTTCTTTCAAGTGCGCCTTTGAGCCGCCATCTCTTGGGTAGTGCGTTTTCTAACCCTACCTCCTTTCGAGTGCGCCTTTGAGCCCTCACTTCTCAGGTAGTGCGTTTTCTAACCCCACCTCCTTTTGAGTGCGCCTTTGAGCCACCATCCCTTAGGTAGTGCGTTTTTTAACCCTACCTCATTTCGAGTGCGCCTTTATGCCCTCACTTCTTTTCGAGTGCACCTTTGAGCCACCATCTCAGGTAGTGCGTTTTCTAACCCTACGTCCTTCTGAGTGCGCCTTTGAGCCCTCATTTCTCAGGTAGTGCATTTGCTAACCCCACCTCATTTCAAGTGTGCCTTTAAGCCATCATCTCTTAGGTAGTGCGTTTTCTAACCCTACCTCTTTTCGAGTGTGCCTTTGAGTCATTGCCTTCTTTCGAGTGCGCCTTTGATCCCTCATCATCCTTTTCCTGGGTAGGTCACCCATTACAATATGACCAATTCCCCATGTTTTTTTTACCTGGGCAGGTCACCCATTACAATAAGGCCATTACAATGAGGTCATTTCTTCCATTTAGGTAGGTCACCCATTACAATGAGACCAATATTTTTTTGGGTAGGTCACCCATTACAACGCGACCAATTCTCCATGTTTTTTTTATCT
>Ga0325403_1001307_pt1 | contig 20431 bp, 9 predicted proteins | sample PopdelMetagenome_19_FD_205665 | JGI IMG/M metagenome (GOLD analysis project Ga0325403, IMG submission 205665) | Populus deltoides microbial communities from Bellville, Georgia, United States - Xylem-PdKOR-R4 | ecosystem: Host-associated > Plants > Phyllosphere > Stem > Wood/Secondary xylem... | reverse complement strand
AAGATAACCCAATGTAAAAAAATAAAATTAAAAACATTACCCCAATAAATGCTCGGGTTACCTGGCCAAACCTTTTACCCAGATAATAAGATTATAATAACTTGATCGAAAAAAACCGAATAAAATAACAAAGCTCATTTTTCAAAATGAACAAAATTAAGTGATGAAATAAAAAAAAGTGAAAAAAATAACAACTTATGTTAACTTTGCAAACTTATTAATCGAGTCACTAAACATAAAGCACTCCATCTAGAAAAATCACGAGTCTCAGCCCTTAATAAATTAAATATTGAAGTATAAAATTAAAAAAAAATCGGTTAACAAAATGATCAAAAACAAAAAATGGAAATTAAGGAATGGGAAAATAATATGAAATAAAAATTAAATGAGAGGACCACCTAGAATTTTGAATTGAAAAAGGAAATTAAAAATAAAAATTAAATTCATCAAAGAATCAAAAAAAAATGAGGATCATATTTGAAAAGATAATAAATTTAAATTATGAATCTAAGGATGACGTTGAAAGCAAATTGAAATTTGATAAAAGATTCAACAAATAAAAAAAAAAATAAGGATCAAAGTTGAAATATAGAAGAACTCATGTCCTTAACTCCAATACCTTTTACCATTATTCATTTTTAGATAGTACATGAGTGGATAACTATACGAAAAAGAAAAATCAATTGTACAAGGGGATAAAAAATAAAAAAAAAATAGCAATTAAGAGAATGAGGATCTACTTTGAAATAAGAAGTAAATGAGAGAACTACTTAGAATTTTGAATTGAAGAAGGGAATAAAAAGAAAAATCAAATTCATAAAATAATCCAAAACAAAAAAAATTAAAAGAATGAGGTTTGAATTTGAAAAAATAGCATATTATAATTATGGATCCAATGATCAAAATGAAAAAAAAAATTGACAAATGGGCCAAGAACAAAAACTATAAATAAAAAAATAAGAACCAAAATTGAAATATCAATAAATTAGAAGACAATTGTGAAAGTTTGAGTGGCCAACGCGAATTTTAAGGGGAGAATAGAGAAAAGAGGAGAAAAAGAAAAAAAAAAGAAAAAGAAAATTATTGGCAACAAATCATCGTATAAAACACCACACATATTGGTCCAGGTGGAAGAGGTGTCGCAATGCCATGCACCTCTCAAAAAGTGCATAGGGTACTCCACACGCTGGAGTGTGTAACACACAAGCCAACTATTTCTTAATAATATAATATAAATATCAAAATACAAAACTATCACTAAGCCAACTTAATTATAACAAGAAAAACATGAATAAAATTATTAAAAAGCCCCCGGAGGCAAGTTTAGTAAATTTTGCTTTTAAGGCTATTGAAGTCATTTTACCATGCTAAAAAAGACTAAAAGACCTTCGAACGCTAGTTTTTCTTTTTTTGTTTTTAAGAACAATTATGTTATTTTAATGTGCTAAAAAATATGAAAAGTTGATTTACCCCTATCAATTTGATAATATCAAATCAACCTTATGAAAAAAATCTTTTTGCCTCTAATTTTAACTTCATTTGTTTATGTTACAGAACGTAAACATATCTTTTCATTCAAAAAACATAGAAAAAACCCTAAGTACCTTGTAAAACATATCTATTGCCTTAAATAACCTAAAAATTAGCTCGAAACCCCATAATAACTTAAAATTAAAATTCTTTTTGGGATCAGATCTACCATCTCAAGCATGGTTAATGGCAAATAACACCTAAGATGAACTCTCTTCATCGAAAGAAACCTATTAATACCAAAATAACCATGTTTCATGGCTAAAATCGTTGTCAACCGAGATTTTTTTTATTTGCATCAAAATCCGACCACTTGGTCTCTCCTCTCTCAAACCAGAGATTAAAAAAAAATGGATTGGGACTAAAACTTAATGCCTAAATTTTAAGAGACCGAAGGTTTATAATTTGAAAAGTTAAAGGACTAAAGTGAATATTTCACCTTAATTTTAAAACAACCACCTTTTTTCTGCCATTTTTAATTTAGTACCTTTTCTTTGAATCTTGACCATCCTCAGTAAGCGTGCTTTAATTGGCTATTAATTTAGGCCTATAATGATGTAATTGATAAAAAAAACACTATAACAATCCATAATGATTTGTCTCTAAGTGAACAGTGACGTTGAGAATAATATTTTTCTCATACCTTTTAGTGTGTTTTACAATATGTTTTGATCATGACTACACTTTCCTTTAACAAATTATAACAAATAGGCAGATATTGGATGTGAAATAAACTATATCAAGGTATTTGGGTGATCAAGAGAGAATTTATCATTTTATATGAATAAGGGAAATTGCTGATCTATATGCTCTCAAATAATATTGATTGTAAAATGTTTGTATAAGATGGAATGAGATTTGAAAAGAATTTCAAATCTTATTAAAAAAATCAATGATTATAGTGTTAAGAATAAATATGATTTGATAGAATAAATATACTATATGTTTAAATGTCTAATAGAACATTCTAGATAAAAGAATAAGAACTACACTAAGAAACTTGTCAGTAAAAAATTAAGTCAAATCATATATAATTTTTTAATACTTGAAGGATCATGTCACAGTATTAAATGATGCACTTTATTTTCAAATATAAATCAATCAATTTTTAAATTGATAAAGGTTTAATTTTTTAATTTATTTAATCCTATTTTGATTAGAATTATGATTTATATATAGGCCAACATATTATGAACTTAATGGATCACACATATTAAGAATCATTAGTAAAAAAAAATAAACTAGAATGATTAATCAAGTGAGACTTGATTGTAAATAAGTTAATGAATTACAATTCTAAATCTAGAAAAATCAAGTAGGGACTTAATTGTATAAATTTCTAATAATTATCCTGAAATACCATATATGATATTTTTCAAGGAAAAAAGTGATAGTTTGTCATTAATAGGGATATCAGGTTTTTTCTATAAATAGATTGTCATGCCTCATGTTTTTTTTTATCAAGAGATCAAAGAGAAACACCTGAAAACATTAAAAAAAAAAAAGAGTTAGAACTCAAGGTATAGTAATCTCTTTCTTATAAAAGAGTTTAAGATATTTCTAATCTAATGGTTCGTATGGATTACTATTAGAGCCAGATAATCAGGCGACTTGTGATTTGTAACAATTCAATCTTAAAAAATTGATCAAACTCTTGAAAGAAGAGTAATATTCAAGTAATCTTTGATGCAGAAGAATAATGTCTGGTGTGGTTAACTAGTGTACCACATGTTGTTAGGTTTACCTGAAGGTTTTAGAAATGTGTTTATACTGTCTATTTAGTGTCTTAAATAGACATAAGATGTTTTAGGAAATTTTGGGGCCAACTTTTTAGGATAGTATATATTTTAGATATAAAAAGTGGGTTTTAAAAATTAAATTAGTTCCTAAAAGTACTTTGAGTAACATAAAACAACATTTTAATACTAATCTTGATGTATAGTATCCCATAAATGTAATTTGATATTTTTAGCGTAACTTTAAAACTTTATCAATAAATGTAAAGCATAGTAATGAACTTATATCAACACAATTTCAATGAAATGATTAGTATTCAATTAATGATTTAATTCATTAAAACTAGAAGTAATGGAAATTCTTGAACCCTCAAGTGATATACACACACACTCAATTAGAAATAAAGTATAATATTCGTGTACATTTGGTGGATACTCGGGATGGAAATGAAAAGAAAGAGGTTATGGTCAAACACGCTGATTTAAGCCCAACTTGTTGTAAAGACCCAATAGAAAGAGGTTGGTTTTTGGTAATAATTAAAAGTGTTTTTTAATTAAAATTAAATTAGAATAATACTTTTTTTCATATTAATACGTTAAAATTATGAAAAACACTTAAAAAATATAAATTTTATGCTTTCTAGATTAAAAAAAAACACTTTAAACAAATAAAAACGAACGCTCTGTTAATCTAGCTTTATATACTAACCTAATAATCTAATATCTATCATTCAAGGGCCCAAGCCTTGTACGGTTGTACCTACCTCGGTTTACGAATATTTTCTCTTCATGCAAGAATGTAAGAACCATTAAGGCAAGAGATCATTGATTTTATAATTAAGATGATACAGTACTGTATATCAACAGAAGAATATACATATAGAGAGGAACTGATTCCGCATGGAATGCTTGATCACTGTAACACAAGAGATTACTTTTCTTTTTCAGAGGCGTTCATGTTCTCCAACAGCTTGGTGCAGTATATTTTGTAATGTGGACAGATCCTTATATTCATCCCCAGCATGAATTCATGGTGTCCATGTACAAATGGAAGGAGCGCAGGTTGATGTGCACGCATAAAATGTACAATAGGACTATTTCAAGAAAAAGGTTCCATACAGGAATTCATGGTGCTCTCAACAATTGGTGGATAAAGGACACATCGATCATTCACATACAATCCAGACTTTGACAGGAAGAGATAGGTACTCACAGTGTTATCAAGCATGGTAAAAACTTTACTATGATTTTGGACCATCCTACAGTTTAAAGTAAGGAGGAAAATTAGAATTTCAACGATGGTATTTCCCAGTAAATCAAGACAATAATTTTCTAATTGTACTAGAAAAAGGAATTTTACAATATTGGGGTCCACAGGCTTTGGTGCTCCCCACAGACAGATGATCCCCATCTCTATGAAATCTGTGCTAAGACAGCAGCTTTAGCTATTGTTATCATTAAGTTATAAAGGAGCAACGAGAGAAATGATAACAACCAGCAAATCCTTAGCCTTTAACATATAAGATCTATATATATAGGTGGAATCTCCCTAAGGGGCACAACACCAACCCTCGGTCAACCTAGATAATCTTTTCATGATTAAAGAAAGAAAAAGGAAAAAAAGGAGTGTTTCTTACAGCTTGTCATGTTTAAATTAATGTCAGCAAGTGATTGTTAGTTTTTGCCTTCTTTTTAATTTGAGCTTGAGGTGAGGTGTGGAGGCATAGGCGCTAAACTGTGGGTCAAGATTAAAGAAAGAAAGGGTCAGCCCCAGCTATACTGTTGTCATCAACTGGCAAGTAAATAGCCCTCAAAAGCTTTATATATATATATATATATATATATGGGGTCACCTCTTGGGAAAACTTTCAGGAAATGAAAAACCCAGAAAAGGGCTTTGTCATCTCCTTTTACTACCTTAAAGTGAATATTTGAGTCAAGTAATGCAGATCCCCACCTGCTAACAAAAGTGTAATGATGATGAATCGACACTATAATAATAATAATAAAAAAGAGAGGAAAAAATGATAATATAGTCAAGCCTAAATTAATTTCTTAACCTCTGGAAACATGGAGCCATCATTCATGTCTAATTTTCTACGTTTTAATTATATGTTTCATTAGGTCACTGGCAAAGCTGTGGTCGATCTTGTATACATTGTTATCAGTGATTACAGAAGATATATCCATTTGAGGTGTGAATAAGCACACAAGTTTATGAGAGAGAGAAAGGAGATAGAGGAAGGAATACAGAAGAGTACAACATGGAATTTTTTTAATTCATTAAGCACTCACACACACTTCTTACAGCCTAATAATAACAACTGTCTGCATCGGCACAGATTAATCATCAAGCCAATATAACCACTTCTCTTCTTTCCACTATTACAAGAGCACTTATGATGATATAAAATCAAATACAGATCATTCAATCCTAACTCTGAAAAGAAAATCAATAATGCTCGATAAGGAGAAGAACAGAAACGAAGAGAGGATCAATCTGTAATGAAAACAAGGACTGATAATTGTACAACTGTAGAAGCAAAATTCACATAAATATATAGTAATCAGTCGGACCAGGAACGCTCGATTCCCCTCGCATGGATGCACCCATGCATGTAATTATCCTTCGTTATGGAAGAACCATCTCTAGCTTGCACGAATGGAAGCTTGAAAGGTTACTCCTCTCATGGAAATGAGTAGGATATTGTCTAAATGGCCTTTCTTGAAGGAAAGAATTAAACATGGGTTTGATAACCACAAAGTTGAATGCTACCACCATGGTGTGAGAATAGAAATGAAGACCGGTGCAGTCTTACCTCTTAATTTGGTTGAGACTTGAGAGAGAAGAAGAAGAAGAAGAAGAAGAAGAAGAGAGGGGACTCAAAAACATGTAGATGTCTGTGCAAGTATGATCATTTATATTAAAATGGAAAGTGTAGTAGTAGAAGGAGGGGAAAGCTTTATGTCAAGGCAGCTGTGTAATATCGTGGTGCACGCATACTATGCGAACTCTACCTAATCTTATATTCCCGCATGCACGTTTCTCTCTTTAATGTACAGTAGTGACACGGCACGTTTCCACAGGAAAAAGAGAGAGAGAGAGGGACAGTGAAGGGTTTTTTGGGGGGAGGCAAAGCATGGTGCCCTAAAGCTGAGGCTGTTTTTTAGGCCTTAACCACCATAAAGGATCTTTATATGGAAAAGGGTTTGAAAATTTTGGCTCTCCACCCCCCAGTTTTTGTTTCGATCTATTGTTTCAAAAAGGACTCTAAATTTTTGGCACTGCCTTTCCAATTCTTATGTTCTGGCAAGTAGCTAGGGCTTCTTTTAAGACTTTGAAGAGATCCCATGTCCAAGTTCAACTATACCTTGGATATTATGTAGCTTAGATATGTATTAATGAGGGGACAAATGATGCTACCCTCACGGCTTAAAGTCAATAATCTCAGCGTATGAATTGTTATAGACGTTTGAATTTGTGATGATGCTTGCCTCTATTAATAATTAAGTACGTACTTGCTTACGTTTTAATATTGATCATCAGAAATGCTAATTTACCTTATCGTAAATTTTGGCATGAAGCAAAATTGACGGGTACTGCAAGCTTGCTATTTACATATATGCTTGAGTACATTCCATCATGAATAACTGAAAGTACTATATATATATACACAGGTACGCTTGCTACTTGGCCAAGGAACCAACTTTTTCATTGCTAAAGATCACACAGACCAACTAAATGAGATTTATCAATCACCATAATTACAAAAAGAATGCATTGATCAGCTCACGATTATGAGAACGGTTCAGCTCATGGCTAGCTAGAAGTATTTCTAAAAAGACATGATATTTTTCCTCCATTCCATCACCCGGTCTATCAAATCTTGCCTGACATGCCTTTTTAGTCTAAATGGCTTAATTTTAAGCCTGAAACTCCACTCCTAACGCGGGATTGACCTGACCTATCCAATCTTTTCTGGCACATCCACTTATGTATTTTTTCTGGTTTTCATGAGCCGTATGCGCAAACTTTTTATGCATATAATTTTTTCTATATACACATAACTTTTTTTTTATTACCGCACAAATATCATTTTCTACACCAACAATGGACTTAGAACAATGATCACGGCATGACATATCAGCCAACAAAACACCATTTTTTCCTTCAATGGATGACCAGCTCCACAACCAAGGTTGAGAGCCAATTTCTCCACCACTTATATGATCTCCTTCTCCATTAAGAAATCTCAAGGCTTAAGTGTATACACCCACTCACCAAGGCAACCAAGAGAATTGAACTCCTTACAAGACAAGCCTAACATACAACCATAAAAGTCAACCAAAGGCCATAAAAGTCAATTAAAGCCAATAAAAAGCCATAAAAGTCATCCAAAGCCAACCAAAGCTACACCATTGAAAGCCAAGACAAGACAGATTAAGCCAAACAATTTTTAGGCCAACACACGCAGATATACATTCCCTAACCTTCACTTTATTTTTCATGTTCTTGTATATTTGTTTCCTCTATATATACTTATTGACTTAAGCGTCAAAGAATTTCGTGTTTCTTAAGGGATTTATTTTTTCAAGTGAATTGCACAGTAACAAGTCAAGCCTATCAACTGATGGCCAGCATAATCACACCATCCATCAACCCAGCTATCGAAAGCATAATTTCTATGTAAATTTTTTTCATGATTTCATTAGTAGGGGTGTTCATGGATATAGTAGATCGGGTTTTGACCTATAATTATGTCAAACCTAACTTTTGATATTTTATAAAATATAAACCTGACCCATTTTTTTTTTTACCCTGAGCGAGTTGGATATATCATATTAGGCTAAAACTATTATGGATATTACAGATATTCGTAGGTTAGGCATATTAATTCCATTATTCTTTGATGATCCTAAAAATAATCAAGTTGTAAAAGTGCATCGGTTTTATGGGTAAAAGAAAAAAAAATGATATGTAATTAAGTACATGAAGTTTGAAGGATAGAATTGAAAGGAAAGAGATTAAGAGAATGGGAAATGATTGTGAGTGCAAAGGCGAGAGATGAAAAGAATTAAGAGAGAGAAGGAATAATATTATTTATACCAAGGACTAGGGCTACTTACATTAGGTTATACGAGTTGAGTCGAGTCGAAAGAATTTCAAAAATCCAAACCTATAATATCTATTTATTAGGTTTATGTGAACTACCAGCTAGGTCAAATAGTTAACATGTTATCATGAAAAAGCCACCAATTTCAATCTCAAACAAAAGAAAAAATTATACAACAATCTAAAACCATAGATACTATATTCAGATTTGTTGACTTTAAATATTGAAATTCATACCATTACAAACCTTCAATCAATCTGGTTATATTAATATAGTAGTATATCGTAAACTTAATCTTGAATATATTTTAGTTCATTCTATGTTCGTAAAGATCATAGGAAGCTCCTTTAATGCAACCAAACAAAAAATAAAATCCAATCCATATGTAAAGGATAATGACAACTATTAAAGCAAAAGAGAATTAAGCAAAGTACATAGAAAGTACAAATCTTAATTTTAAGTCATTAAGAGCTCACAAATAAAAAGATATAAATATCTTTCTCAAATATTGTTCCAAAAATGGAAACCTTAACACAACACCCAAGATCAGTGTGGAACTCGATGTTTAAAATTCAAGTTTACCAAAAACACCAATACACATACACACATGATGCATACATAAATCATCTTTCTAGATCTTTAAATTGTAAATAAACTAACTATATAATGATTTGTCAAGCATTAATGATTAAACACTAAAAAAAATCAAAGTTAGTTACCTTCAAATGCCCTTAATTTTTGTACTAACTATCATTCGCTATTATATGCAACTTGTCACCAAATTCAACAAAATAAAAAAATTAAACATGTTATATTTAAAATGCATTAATTAATAAATTATAAAATAAAAGGTGTAAGTTTATAAGAAAAATTATTTGACTCGATGTTTTGGTAAGTTTCAATATCATCCATCAAGGTTCAGATGTCAAATCCATAATTCAACCAATTTTGACAACAAACAAATGTCGAATGAATGAAATAATGAAATGACAAAAAATAAAAGGAAATGTTGCAAAAAATCAGCATCAAGACTCAATAGGAGAACCCATTATAAACATAAATTGGGATCTTGAGTTTTTAACTTATGCAAAATTTTACAACTACTAACATGGTATGAGGAAATAGTTCTTAGCAATTACATGTTATCAAACAATGAAATAACAAAAACTAAAAGGAAAGGCTATAAAAAATCATTGATGTCAACAAAGTTGAATTAAAATTTTAAGAAATAACATGTTACCAACATCTAAAAAATTAAATATAGGATCAGAATATCGTGGCTAACTAGTTATTGCCTTAGCTAAAATTTACAGAAACTGGACAAAGTTCATATACTTTAGTGGGCTAATATCTAGATTAACACAATTTAAATATAGAGCATTGAAAAAGATTAAGCATCTCTTTCAAAAGTTGAGGCTATAATTGGCTAAAAACCACAAGTTTATGCCATCACTAGTAATTTTGCTTCTACCTAAGTTTAGCTAGGAAACACTCTATTCTAAAACAAAGGAAATTAGAAAACCTCTAGTTGATTCTCTTTGGTTAATATTGAAGATGCTAACACGAGACAATAAATGTTTACACTTAACATTTTTTTCTCCATTTACTTGAAGAATTAATCCAAGTTAGCTAAACACAATTATAATGGTTCGATATAGTAAATTTTGACACAATACTTGAAGAACATGCTTGAGAAATAGAGACTTACCTAAAAAATGAGAAAAGACGATTATAGTAAAACTAGAGAGGCAAAGAAAAGGGTGATCTGCGAGTTAAGTTATGAAGGAGATTGAGAGACAAGGGTTAAGGGGAGAGGGGGGAATGTGGTGTGCGGTTGTGAGAGTGAATTTTAGGGTTTTATTCTTTTGAAGATAATTTTCTATTTATACCCATGTTCAGTTAACAATATTTTTAATTTTTAGTTGAATCGGGTTGGTTTGGTCTTGTTCAATTGGTTTTAGGCTTTTGAAACTAAAACTAAACTAAACTGATTTTTTTTTTGTTTTCTAATCGCTTTTTTCATGTCTTTTCTCAATTTGATTTTTTTAGTTAATTTGTTTTCTTATTTTTCTCAATTTAATCAGTTTTATATTACAACATTCATTTTATTATTAATATAATTACTATTTTAATATCATCCATCAATAACCCTCTATTAACACTACCACTTAACCACTAACACCTCAACCACAATCATGAACACTACTTGATTAAGAGCATGTTTGGGAGTATAGTTGAGATTGCTTTTCAAAGTGTTTTTCACTTGAAAATATATCAAAATATTGTTTTTTATCTACATCAGCATATTAAAAGAATAAAAAACACTTAAAAAATATTAATTTGAAACTAAAAAAATTAAAAAATTAAAAAATATGGTTGGGCCACAATGTCAACAACCCGTAATTCATTAATGTAATCATGACTTTATCATTATTTTCACCGCCACCACCATCATTTTAACACCATCACTACCAGATCAACAATAATCACAACTATTCATTGCCTCCTCCACTACCATTATCTAATTATTGAAATAATTATCACTACAACTATTATTTTATAACTATAATTATTATTATTATCATTGTTACAATTATCATAACTAACATCACCGCAATCACTACGACACCATCACTATTTATATCACCAGCATATAAATTTTTTCAATCTTATTATTATCATGAAAAATTATTAATGAAAAATATTTTATTTGACATGATTTTTTTTATTTTTTATCCAAACAATAAAAAATAACTTATTTTTCAAAATAATATTTTCCTAAAAAATAAACAGATCCAAATACAGTGTAACTGGTTCCATCAATAAAGATTACTGCAAGTACGGAAAGTAAGCTTTAGTTTGATTGATTTGTTTCCGGCATATTGATTGAAGTATGATGAACATTGTTATCAAAATAAACCTAAACTTTAGTCTAGATTACCTGTCCAAACACATACACTCACGTATATTCACACAAAATCAAGAGGAGGTAACATCATATTATCAAACCTGATCTGGGGGTTGGCTCAGTTAAGGGGATGAGTCCTGAGCCACACGAGTTGACCTGAGTCAACCTAAATTTTTTATTAAAAAAAACATTTGAGATTTTAATATTCCACATAAAAAATTAATTAAGAAACAATCCATACGGATGTAAGTTATACATGTTGTAAATAATAAAGTTTAAAAGATTATTTCAAAAGGTTTTTCATGCCACATTGAAAGGATATTATCTTCTTATTTTAAGTTGAAGTATTTAAATAAAAAAAGTTTTTTTTATCTCATATTGGAAAAACATAACTTTTTCTCTTATGAACATATAGTATATATACTAATGAGCTTCCAATCTCACATTAAAAAAAAAGTTTCTTTTAATGTTTATATAATGAATTTTGATATGAGTTAGTAATCAATATGGAAAAGAGCTCCTCAGGCCTCGTTATACATTGATTTAATTTTTTTGTTCGTTAAGAAAATGTAATTTTTGTTCCACATGGAAATGTTCATGGACATGCTATATATATATATATATTAGTTAAATCAAAGATAATTTTAAAAAAAAATGTATCTATCGAGTTTTGTTGGGTCACAAGTTGCCTTGGCCAACCAAGTAAAATTCATCAAGCCAATTGTAAGTCAAGTTTTCACCAAATCCAGACCTACTAGAACCTTAATTCACCCGGATCTTGAATCAACCTATCAGGTCAGACCAGGTCTAATAACCAGGGATAACACTTGCAATTTGCATTAAATTACCACCATTGACTGGATTGCTTTTATATTTCAAAAGTTATTAATTATACCAAGCTTACAATACTTTCTTTTAACCTTTTAAGAATGAATTCATAAATTCACAATGACATGGGTGTAACAGTTAAGAATGTAATACAATTCATTCATTGAAAAAAAAACTAAAACGGATTAACTAGCTTTTTCCTATTCATTGCAAGGAAAAATATTTTGACTATTTTATCTTTTATTGCACTTAACAATTATCTTGAAAACAGGAATAAAGTTGTTTTTTAGGGGATCCAAATGTCATTTGCATATTAAGTGGTCAAGTTAACCTGGGCTAGCTTGCATTTTCTTACTAAGTGTTTTATTTAACTTTGATCTTTTTTGCTAGGTGCTTCTTTTGAAAGTCTAATTTTTTTTCTTGATTTTTTATAAGTTTTTTTTTTAATTTTATCATTTTGCATAAGATTATTTGCCATTAAGCTTTGTTATTTTTTTCATTTTTCCTTCTATTTGGTTATTTTAATAACGGATTTAACAGATTAATCCAAGTTAACCTGAGTTGATACGATATGTTTTCATCTCAATATTAATTAAAAGATGTTTTCAAATTTATTTTTATTCAAACTAAGTTTTTAACTATTATCTAAATTGTCTCTGAACCTATAAAGTTAACTGGATCACATCAAGTTAATTTTCATATTGTTTAAATTTGTTTTTTTATTAGAAAATATATTAACAACACCTAAATATTTTTTTTATATTGAAAAATTAAAAATTAATTTAACCCGCAACCTAACTCGGTGCAATCATCTAATTATATTCTAGGCTTCTAACTTGTCATGGCCGAGAGAAAAATTGGGATACATTAAATTTTCTTTCTTCCTTTGCCCGATTTAACAATACAACCTGGATGGAACATTTGTTTCAACTCATGTTCGATCCATCTAGTACTTGTCTTGCCCCCTTTCCATTACAAGGACTCCATTTGAATGAACATTTTTGCGAGTGCTTCTCGACCTTTAATCATGAGGCAATTCTTGAAATTTTGAATGAATAAGGATTGATATTTAAATTTTTTAGATTTTGTGTCTTTTTGCATTTTAAAAATATTTTTAAATAAATTTGATTTTTTTATGGTTCTAGTTTGCTTTAATGTGTTGGTATTAATGATAATTTTTAAAAAATAAATAAAATATTATTTTTATAAATTTTTAAGTTAAAAAATACTAGTGTTAAAATTAAATATTTAAATTTAATGTTTCTGGGAAGCCGCATCACAAAACTTTATTGCCTGATAATTTAAGTCAATTGACAATCAAGAGGCAATCCGTCAATTTCCCATAGGGGACCACTTCTACATTCCCTTTCAATCAAGCGGCTGTTTTGTCCACCGTTGCTGTTTAGCTCTACCGGAACATCTCTCTCTCCTCTGCCTACCTGTATTATTTCTGTTTGATATTAAAATAAATATTATTTTTTAAAATATTTTTTATTTAAAAATATATTAAATTAATATTTTTTTAATTCCTTTAAAAAACATTCAGATACACTTGGAACCCGGACCATCTGTCCTACATAACCAAAGAACGACCGACACTTCCGGCGAGAAATTACGGCACGCCCGTTAAAAAAGGTGGTGGTGGTGGGCCCGTAAAAGTAAGAATCCTTTTAACGGGTGAAACTTCGCGTGGAAGACAAATGAGGTGGGGGCCCATATTATATCGGTGGGCCTGTCTGTCTTGTAGTGTCTCCTTATTTCTATTAGTATTCCACCAAAAGCTGACTTGGCAACTGAGAATCTTGTTGCCGCCAAAAATAGTTTTTCCTTTCTTGTTTCATTTTGATTTCTCACTCATCCTCGGTAAAAAGTAATAAAAAAAATCTGTTCCAATAATAAAAATTTAACATCAAAGAATTTATTTTCTCTGTAATTTTAAGTTTAAATTGTATAATTGCTAATATGATTGTGACTATAGACTTATATAATTATTAATTTTAGGACCCGTGAAATTAGTCGAGATATACATAAACTCGTTTAAACACTCACATTAATAAAAAAAAAATTAAAAATTGAATTGTGATGTAGTATATATCAAGATTAAAGTACTTGGTGGATAAGTTTGAAATATAAATATAGACCAAATCATTCATTTTATGTTTTCTCCTATTCATAAAACAAATCACTCTGTAATTAATTAATTCAGTCAATTAAGCACTTGGATTTTTGTATTTCAGATAAGTGAGTATAATTTTTTAAAATTTCAATATGAAATATTCAGTAAAAAGAATGGAATAGATAATGAAGTTAATAGAAATGCGAGGAAAGTTAATGATAATGGATAAAATGTAGGGAATAATTTATTTTTTTTAATTGGTGAGATAATTTTTTAATTTTAGGAAATTATACTTAATTTGCTAAAATAAAAGGATACACGTGTTAATTGATAGAATTAATAACATTGGTTTTTTTTATGAATTTATGAAAAACATGGTGCAAAATAAAATATTTAACAAACATTTTGGCAGCAGTGCTTGCGCTACTCATGCAGGTGCGCTTTTTAAAGCTATCTAGATAGGTCGTCCGCATTATACAAAACAAACTAAATAAGATTTTTTTTTCTAAGGTTACTTTAGTCATTTTATTGTACTTTTCATGAGGAAAAAAAAAGAAAATACCCCTAGTCAATAGTTAATCAAATATATACTTTTAAGGATGTTTTACTATTATATTGTGCAAAAAAAGGACTAAAAAATTAATTTACCCACACTCATTCTAATAATGACTAGATAGGTGGTATGTGCTATGCCGTGAGTAGGGCTAAATTTTTTACAATATAAAAAAATATCTAGTCGATGATAACTTGAAGCAACTTAGATTAATTTGATTAGCACACTATCCAGTAAAAGAGATTGGAGTAACCTCAGAGAAAGAAAAGTGGAAAAAAAATCACAAAACTCAAAACCCAATAATCTAATGTCAAATGATAAAATTGAAAAGAAAATTTAAAACCAAAAACATCAAAGAAAAAATTTAAATCAACTCGGGTTAACTTGATTAATATGCTACCCATGAAATAAGATCGAGATACAAGCTTTTAAATTAAAAAAAAAAACATATGAAAAAAGACCACAGTTAAATCAATAAAAAAACTTAGTCTACCTAAGTTAACTTGACTAACCTAAACCCAGAACAACCCCACAAAAAAAAGTGAAAAAATCAAAAAGTTGAAGGGCTAATAATTTAAGGTCAAAGATGAAAGTGGAAAAAAAAATAAAGAACAAAATTATCAAGAAAATGTTTTTTTAAATCAATTTGTAAAAAAATTACTAAAACAAAGACCGAACTTAAACCAAGCTAAAATTCGAAGCCAGTGATTCAAGTCAAGAGACTGAGATTATCATAGAAGGCACACATGAAAAATTAATGAAGCAAAATTACCAATCATGAAAAATTAAAAAAATCAAACAAATAGTAATTGAAACAATGAGAATCAAATCGAATACAAAAACTAAATGAAAGAATATAATTAGGGACTAAATTGAAAAATAAAAAAAATAAGAACATGATAAAAAAAAAATTAGCAATCAAAAGAATGACGGCTAAAATTGGATACAAAAAATAAATGAAATAACATTTTAAAGGAAAACATTGTAAAACAATCAAGAAAATAATTTAAAAAAACAGCAATAAAAAAAAATAAAGACCACATTAGAAACAAAAAATAAATGAAATAAAATACTCAAGGATGAAATTGAAAAAAAATTTAAAAAATAAATAAAAATCAACATAAATAACAATCAAAATAATAAAGACTATAGTTAAAATAAATACAAACTAAATAACATAATTGAAGTTTTGAAGGTCGGGCATGGATCCCTAGGAAATGATAGAGAAAAGAGTAGTGAAAAAATTTAATAGCTGTCGAACCAACACGAATTGAAATGCACTCTCCATCCCATTGGTTGCCCCGCCACACTAGCTTTAAGGTGAAATGGATTGGTATTTTCAATCATCAGACGTCACCGCATACATCATTTAAAAGGTACATTTGTCGGCGCTTGCATAACCACGATTCCAACTTTTTATTTTTATAATTTTTATTATTTATTAAAAGATTTATTTTTATAATTTTTATTTGTTAATATTAGACAAATGGCTTTTTTATATATAATATTTGGGAATTGGTTAAAATGTGTCCACCATCCTTCAAGTTTTAATAAATTAGATTGAGTTCTTCGACTTCCAATTTTGAATTTGACTTTCCTTTAACTATTTTCTATTTCAGATCAAGTCCTTCCATTAGCTTTTGTATTATTCCATTTATAAGATAATGGATTTTGGCACATGAATTTACGTGAATGCTTTAAAAATAAAATAAAAATTGACATTAAAAAAGATATTAGTAAAATATAGTTATTCGGAATTAACCTACAAACTTACATCACAAAATAAATAAATAAAAAACAAATGTGTAAGAAATGTACGCTAAAAACTTTAAATTAATTTACACTATTTTTTAACGTTTTATGAAATCTAAGCTCTTTATAAGAAAATATAATTAATTTCTAATGTGAAATTAAATTAATCTAAGCTCATAAATAGTAATTGTGATTACGCAAACAGTCTAGTGATTGAAAGATTGATATTATCAATATTGTATATTGTAGTAAAAACCAAAGAAGAAAAAGAGAAGATCATTTTAATTGATTCTTAAAAAAGAAAGAAAGAAATTGGAGAAGATTGACATTATAATGATAAACATTATAATCTGAATGGTGTGTGAGAGAGAGAAGCATTTCTATCCATGACTTAAAGTAAATCGAAATAAAAAAAGAAATACATTAAAACAAAAAAAGAAGTAAAATCAATTGAAACTTTCAATCCATAAATAAGATACACAAAAAAATATGTTTACAAATTAAATCAATTAAAAATATTAGAGTGAGAAAAGTGAAATAAAAAATTTTATGATGCATAAAGAATAATTAATGGTATTCTATTAGTTATTACTGTCTAAAATTCAAATAACTAGCAGCGTCCTATTAGTTGGTCCATGAAATTCATTTTGAAGAAAGAGACTAACACAAAAGGTGGTTAAGACTCACAAAACATTATAGGCTTTCTTTCTCTTTCTTGTATCTATTCTTTTAAAAATAAATTCTAATAAGTAACTAATAAGATATCACTAGTTACTTTATAAAACAATGTTAACCCTTAAAAAGATTATATTTGTTGCAAAATATCAAAAGAATAATTGAATGAGATTGTTTCCAAAATTCTTAATTCTTTACACTAAGTTTCAGAGCAAAATAAGAGATAGGTGTATTGAAAATTATCTATTTGAAAAGAAAGAGGTCAAGCAAAAAGTGAGAGAAAATTAAGCTATGAAATATAAGAAGTTTTAAATTTAAGATTATTTATTGCTTTTCTAACTTAGGGAAAGGGAAGTGTTATATTTAAATATAAGAATAAGTGAAGAAGAACTACACATAAGTACTTAATGATTTCTTATGGTAAATGGTAGGGGTGTTCATGAATCAAGTAGAAGTCAGTAATATGTCGAACCTCTCATTTATATATTCTTAAAAACCAACTCCACATACAAAAATATTAAAATTAATATCGTTAGGTTTGATTATATGTTTGTCATATAAGATGGATATTTAAATATGTTTTATAAAACATAAGAATACACACACACACACATATATATATATATATAAACAGAGATAAACAGTTCCCGTGGTTAATTGAGGGGGAGGGAGGATTCCTTTTCTATGGATTATATTTATATGCTATTAAATTACCCACAATTGTAAACTAAAATTTAATAATGCACTACCTCATTATAATAATTAAAATCCAAAAATCTAATGATCAAGTCATGAAAAGCTTCAAATTGAATTTAGGCTTGTCATGGACTACAATGTGACTAGGCTTGTCATTGACCCTATAGGCTGATAATGACTTTCCTGAGCTTTCCTGTAAAATAAGTTTTATATTGAATCAAGGGATCTTTTAATACTTAAATTAGTAAAACATGAGATGGAAATAATGTACAAGAAAGTAAATAACATGAAGAGTGTAAATGTGAAGGTTGTATGGTTTATCTAAGCTTGTTAAATGGTTACTTGTTGTTCTTGGAATTGTTATATGACTGCTTGTGGTGCCTAGGATTGTTGCTGGTTCTTTTTCTTACTTGATGACTAGAGGAATTTATAAACCTTCATCACAATTGCCTCATTCAGCGTGAAGTTATAGTTAGTTCATAATTCATAGAGTTACAACTTAATGAAGAGCCTTATAATGAATGGAGAAATCATTGCTCGTCTCATAAAGAGTGCTACTAAATGCACATGATGAGTGGAGAGTGGAGGTATAGGTGCCTCGTGGTGAGCAATGTCATAGGTACCTTGGTCACTGTGCTTGTTGTGCTATTGGTGAAAAAATTGGTAATTCACAATTCATTGATGGCTATTAATGAGAAAAGTGGTGCCTACTATACATGAAAAAATTTGTTGTGCGCTCACTCTGACTTTTTAGGACTGAAAAAAATACATTAATGTGTGTATTAGTAGTTAAAAAGTTTTTGTTATATAGGGTTGAGATTCGAATAATTTTCTGGAGTAAGAATGAGAGTATAAAAAGGATAATCTGTTCAAATTATAATCCAAATGGGCTGCTTTAAAAATTTATGGTTTGTTCGTGTAATACACGCACTAATAAATGGGTCACTCGTTTTTAGGTGGTGCATTTAGCCCAATTTAACTATGAAAGAAAGCCTTTCAATGTGTGTATGAATTTGTCTCATCGAAATCATTATAATGGTAGTCTAGGGTTGTTCACATTAAAGCTTTATATGACATCATCGTGCCTTTTTTTCTCTTTTTTTTTCTCTCTCTCTTATGGTTGCCAACTTCTTCTAATTTCTTTCTTTTTTGTCCTTATTTTTAGTTGTCATTTTCTTCTGTTTTTATCTATAAGCCTAAACAGACTGTTATATATACGTGAATAATTTAGATTTTTAAGATGATAAAAAATCTACACGAGGCAAGAAGATATTAAATAAATCAAAATAACATAAATATCATATGATACAAGATTTCAAATAAAGGTTCATATTACTTTTACGGCACCATAAAACTTTCAAATTCAAAAAAGATCTAAAATCATAGGAGTTTTAAAATAATTGTTTAAATGTGTATATACATTATATGAGAAATTGTTAAATATATTAAAAGTTCTATTCATTCTTCTCGTACAAACACAGAATTCATTATGAAATTATTTTCAATAATATTGAATAATTTTTCTATATTATCTCTCTCTCTCAAAGTAGAGAGAATATCATCTTCTCTGGTTAGAAGCCCTTTTCTTTTGGTTATAGAAAATCTTCATCCTTAAATATCTTTGTCTTATTTTTATCACTTGTATTTTTTTTATCTTTATTTTTAATTGTGATATCTATTTGTTCCTGGTTTTTAAATCATTGTGATCAAAATCTTTATCCCTAGAGTTCTCCTAAAGGTGAAAAACAATTTGGTTCATGTAGGTTATTAAAAAATAGTTGTTAGTTTGCATTTTTTTAATTTAATGTTTCTTCTACTTAAAAAAACTATGAATGATTTTTCTATAAAATTACATCATAATGTGGTTTTTCAAAATGATTTAAAATCATGATGATAAAGTTAGTAAGCGTATCCATGGCATCTAGATTTCAATCCTTATAATGGATGGCTTCGAGTGGTTTTGATCAATTGCATGATTTCTAATAATCTAATAAAGATTTAATCCAATCATGGCTAGAATTGATCACAATTATTAAACCTTACATGATTTGATGGGTCAACCTGAAACTTAATTGATCAAAAACTTAATTTAAGCTAAATTTTAAATAGAAATTAACTTGGAGATAACCTGGTTAACTTGACTAATAAATTTATAGTTTATTCATCTATTTAAAATTTGATTTTTTAAAATCTTTAAAACAGTATCGTTTATCTTTTAAAAACAAAAAACTAAAACAACGTGAAATCCAACTCTATTAATAATAATAATAATAATAATAATAATAATAATAAATTTTTTCAATTTTTTTTCTTAATTCAGTCTCTTATTTATTTCTATCATCGTGATTTTAGATCACCACCTACTCTGCCCGAGTGTAAAGAAATAAAATCAAATCTTTTCACTTGAAATTTTATTTTGCTTGAAATCCTTGCAAGGTTTTTTTTAATTAATATAGGTATCCGAGTCAGTTTACACATATTTTGATTAATTTCACAGATTCTAAAGCTAATAATTATATAAAT
>Ga0325403_1001302_pt1 | contig 20458 bp, 11 predicted proteins | sample PopdelMetagenome_19_FD_205665 | JGI IMG/M metagenome (GOLD analysis project Ga0325403, IMG submission 205665) | Populus deltoides microbial communities from Bellville, Georgia, United States - Xylem-PdKOR-R4 | ecosystem: Host-associated > Plants > Phyllosphere > Stem > Wood/Secondary xylem... | reverse complement strand
CGGTACTATTAGAGTGAAAGTGCACTCCTGCAATAAAGCATTGCAAACCTATCGAATCGCCTCCTCTAGCTGTACTCTACTAGCAGCAACCTTGAGACAAATTAGCTGTACAAAAAATCCTTCATCAAGGTGTCTTGCCTCCTAAAACAAAGATTCCCCGCTACTGTCATTTTACCTGGCAAACAGTTCCCCTCCCTCCCATAGGGGCCGTCGTGCTCCCACGACATCGTTAAAGTATTCAAGCACCAATCTTTCTACACGAGTGAGAATTCCGGTAGAAGACTAGAAGGTCACCAGCACAGGTGCCATTAATTGTAAACAAAGGGTTTGCAAATAACATTGTAAATTAATGAAACAGCCACATGCACCGGAAATTATAAGAGCACACCTGGACCAGAAATTGGATTATTTGGTCAAGCAAAGCATAAAGCCATTAACGAACCTGTGATGGTTTGCAGACAACAATTAAACCAAAATAGGACGCGCAAATCCTCAAGTCCACCAGAACAAAAGATAGCAAAGCATTCAAGGATAAAACTAAAACTAATAAAGCTAGCACTTGCACATCAAGGCCAGCTATTGGCACTCTTCAGCACTTGACCTCCTTCAAAGAAGGGGCAAAGTACAAGAATGTTGGATCGGTAGCACCTTCTTTGTAATAAGCAAAGACCAAACAACCATCATCATGCATGCTCTCCCCCACAAAGCTGCAAGACAAGCGCAACCTCGTAAATATCATGAAAGCCATGCAGCATGAGTTCACAAAAACAAATTGAGTGGAACGGAAATAGAAGACCACATTGAAGCAAACAAAGGATGAGAGCATCAATCTATCAAAAGGAACTTACAATTGCAAGTCCTTGATTTTTGAAAGCAAGAACTTGGTTGCTCCCTCAATGTTCTTTCTAAAATGTTCCTTCTGATCCTCATCAAGTTTCTCCGACAGATTCTTGATAAATTTCTTAATCTGTGTAAGAAACTGCTTCTTGTCAAATGGAGGTTGCTCCTGAAAGCATCAACCAAACTTTTCATCAGCTTTTTCCCCAATAATATCTCAACACAGAGAAAAAAACAAAAAACAAAAAAAGGCTTGAGCCATTCAACAAATAGCACACAAACTCACCTGGAGCCTAAATGTGTCAACGATGTCAACAACCTTGGCAGCTTGGTCATCAACACCCTCATCCTCATCACCTCCTTCAGCTGAAGGATTTGCACCAATGTCTACATCAACGGCTCCTTGAACAACCCACTACACACAAATCATATAATAAAAATCAACAAACACCACCAGCAACAATATAACATCCCCAGTTCAAACATAAACAGTCCAAATCACAAAATCAGAAATTCTTAATAAAACCAACCTTTCCTTCAACTTCCCACAGTATCCCATTCTCAATCTCCTTGTATGGGAACGAATCCGAGAGAAGCTCATCACCTATTAAAAATCACAAAAAACCACACCAGTCCTATGGTCAGCATATTGGTCAAATCAATCCAAATAATTCAAGATACCTCGTGCTAAACACTACTGATACCGTCTATAACTAGCAATAACAGATGGGTTTTGCTTAAAATTTGAAATCAAATCAAATAAATACAAAATTTTTAATCATCAAGAAACAAACACTAGAAATTTAATCAGACCAGATAAAAAAACCCATCTCAGTTTCTTCTTTATAGATCACAGAGAACTAGCTAAAAACACCTAACACTATTATTAGATCCAAAATCCAACACAATTATACTTTTCACATGTCTAAGAAAATAACGAGCAGAAAAGAAAAAACTACCAGAGAGAAGATCTTGATAGACCAACATGATTGCGCAGAAGAGCTCCTCTCTTTCGGATCGACCCAAAGACAGACAAAGAAGCAGCGATTGCGAGAGCAGGAGAGAGCGAGAGAGACTTTACCAGGTTAGGGACAGTATGTATTTATAGACGAGGGTTTCGCTGGAACCAGGAGTAATCAGATGGGATTGTAAAATTACAACAAAGTACGTTGGAAATTAAATACTGTCCAATGAGTCCTTGTGGCCGTGGGATTAAGATTAACCTTTTATTTTTAGTTTGGGGCAAGTGGGGAATTTGCTCTTTTGGGGGGGGGCAAGGGACAAATTCGCAAGAATTTTTAATATTTGCTAGGACACGGCACCCGAACAATCCGAAACCGAAAGGGATATGGATTTTGTTTAGAATTTTGAGGGAACCTCCTAGATATGTAACATTTATGGATTAGGTTCGAATACTTTTTTATTTTTTTCAATTATATCCTTTTGTCAGTTTTTTTTTATAAATTCTATTTGTGTTTCTCATGCTTTGATATAAATCAATAGACGAACAAAAATATTGATTTTGACTGGGTTTGATTCAATCCTTCCTCTCCTCGTACATATTTCGATTAATTTTGTTTGAATAGGATTTTATATTTTTTAATTGTATTCTTTTTTTTTAAAAAAAAAATTTTATCTTTGTTTCACTCTAATTCATTACATTGTCTCTAGTTGGTATTTGTAAGAAGATATATAAAAAAACATAAATGAATTTTATTAAAAAAACATAAAAATACATGTTTATTTTTATTATTTTTATTTTTCTATCTTGAGATTGTAATTAAACGTCACAAAATATACTTTGTGTTTTAATGTTTTAAAAATATAAAAATATATACACCGTATATTTTTATACTTTTAAAACATTAAAACATAAAATACATAAAAACATGTTTTATTTTATATTTTTTAAATATAAAGTATATACTATTTTTATTATTCTCTTTTTTTTCTTGGGATAATAATCAAATATAATTTTAACACAAGTATAAATGTGCTACCGTTGCATTATTTACATGGATTAAGTATACTTCTTTGTATTTAGATTCAGTGCCCTTAATTTAAATACAATTCCTTGATCTCAGAACAAAAATCCCAAGGTAAATTCCATAAGGCCAAAGTTTGTGATTTTGTGTCACATGTTTGAAGCACTCTCCTTATTAGGAGGTGTGTGAAAGCGCAATGATAGTTAATTTTTAAATTATTTTTTATTTAAAAATATATAAAAGTATTTTTTTAACTTTTAATTTTTTTTAACATCAACTTATTAAAATCATTTTAATATATATATATATATATATATATATATATATATATATATATATAATGCGGGTTGCAAGTTACCTAAGAAGCTCCTTATCAATCATGGTTTTTTGTGATTTGATATAAATGTATATATAAAAAAAAAACACATTTTTTAAAAGTTGTTTTTTTTTAATAAACTAACTACCCGATACATTATATTCGTCATCATATTAGCATTATGATACAAATAGTTATCAAACTAGTTGACTATCTCGGGAGGAGTAATTGTTTTTCTTTACATGGTCAACAAATATATTTTAGTTTAAAAATATTAATTTTTTATTCTTTAAATGTTAAGGTGACTATATATTACATCGACCTAAACTAATCTTGATTAATCTGTAACCTAGATCATTGATCTAATTAGGCTTGATAATTTTGTTTATTGATGTTTTTAGAAGAGTGTTATAATCTTATTAAAAAATAAAATAAAAATTAAATAGTATTTTATAAAATTATATCTAAAATATATCGTTAATTAGTTCAAGGATTTAATAAAATAATAATATTTTAAATAAATCAATTTAAAAGAAACTAGAAGAAATTAGACTAAAATTCATAGAAAAAAAATAAAAACCTAAAACAAGCCAGGCACGTGGAGTCGAGTGCCTAGTAAGCTTGGCCCATCACAAATAAGCCAAGCCCATACACCTAGTTATCTCCAATGAAATAAATAAAATTTTAGGTTTTTTTATAACATGAATCCTTAAATTCCCTTGGATTGTCAAATCAAAATTTAATCACTAGTTATTAAAAGGTTTAAAGGCATTTTTTTTGTTTGATTTTATAAATAGATATGAAACAAGTTTTGTATTATGTCATTTGTTTTTAGATAACATTTCATTATGATTTTAGGATAAAATATTCAATGATAATAAGAATAAATATAATATGTTTCCATGTAATTTATGTTTTGATGATACAAAAACTCACTCCAAACAGCTATCTAATAACACTTCCAAGTTATATATGAATAATTGACTAATGGCTATGAGACTCATTTGGGTGATAGTCAGCCATGAAATTGTTACGGCTCGGATAATTTTTTAAAAAAAATATAAAAAAAATAATCTCTAGATTATCAAAAACAATTTAACATTGTTATTAAACTTAATATAGCGTTTCAAACTTTAAAAATCATAACCTAATTTTTTATTTTGCCGAGTTTTAAATTAAATTAAATAAAAATTATTTTGATTTGACCTTGTTGACTAAGTGGGTCCAAAGAAAAAAAACAAAGAAAAAACAAAGAAACATGACACGTTCTGATATAGCCTGCCAAACTCGTAACTTGAGTTATAGAATCCACTAGGTTGAGTTGTTTTTATTATTATTATTATTATTATGTGATAAAAAATACAAATATTAATTCACAATTAACTCAATATTGAATGATAAAATTCGGTTAAAATGATGAAATTAGAGAGAGAGAGAGAGAGAGAGAAAGAGAGCCAAAGATTACAAAAAACAAAAAAATTAAATCATGTGAAAGTTGTCCTAACATGACACTATTGACCGGGTAAGTCCAAAAAAGAAAAAATCAAAGGAAGAAAAAACATATCATGTTCACCCTAGTTAACCCTCTAAATTCACGCTCGGGTTATTAAACCTATTGGATTAAATTAATTTTTTTTATCTTATTATATAATAAAAATAAAAATACTCATTCACAACCAATTCAGTATTAAATGATAAAATTAAAAAAATAAAATAAAGACCCAAATGATCAATAAAAAAAATCTATGCAGATAGGCCTAGAACAAACACACGTATGGGCCTTTAGTTTTTTCTTTTTTTCTTTTATGCGATTTGACCACCCTTTTTTATTAAAATAAAAATTATGTAATAGACGACCATGAAACAAAAAATATTACAAGTGACAACTCTTGAGCTCGCAACATTCACCATGCCAGCACCACGTGTTGGCCAAGCAAGCTATTGAACGATGTTCATATATAATATTTTAAAACATATATTAATTTGTTTGCTATTTATATGAATAGTTAAATCAACCTCACGTCTTTTAGTTATATTAACTAGTTTTGATACCCGCGCGATGCTGCGGGCGTTTTAAGTAAAATTTAATTTTAATTATTATGATAAATATTTATAAATTAATCAGAAATCTTATATAACAAAAGATATGACATTCATAAAGTTAGTTGCAAAAGTTAAGTAAAGATAGTTAAATTAACAAAAGTACCTAGAGTTAAATATTTTATGCTTTATACATATAGATAGAGAAATGGGCGTCAATGAGCGGCAGTTTGTATTAACAAAGCACATGATGAAGACGTTGAATCAACTTGCAATGTTGGATAAAAAAAAATTGATTAATTGAATGCTAGTTTTTTTTCCTACAGCAAAAGATAAGTGTAACTGTAAGCTATAAATTTTTCATAAAACAATAAACATCAAATATTCTTCCAGAAAAATTAGAAATGAGAACTAAAGATGTAATTGTTGCTGAGTATATGAGTTCATAAATAAGGGAATGCAATTAGAAAGTGAGAATGATATAGTTGATTGTGATTGAATTAATTTTTGTTAAACAAAGAGGTGGTGGAGCAGTACAGAGTACTAAATGATATTGTAGATGCAAACCTCTTCAGGTGATGAAATGGAGAGGCGTTGCTTCTTTAGAAGTGCTGGTGCAGGACCGACATCATCTTCGCAGAGATGTTCCTTTGATGAATCTGCATAATCTTTCAAGGATATTGGCTGGGGAAGTTGGGTGTTGAATCATATATTAAAAGGAAGTACTTAAGCAATGACAAGTGTAAACAATAAGAATAAAAGGCAAAACCATTTATTTATTAGTAGAACACTTAAGTAATAAGTGATATAGGAATGAATATAGAGTAATGAGATAGTGGTGCCAGTCAGCCTAACATCTTGAAATCAGAAAATAAGAATTAAAACAATGATATGGTTGAAAAAGGATTCCACATGATGACATTTGGATGCTGAATAACATATTAAGAATGAAAGGAAAAACCATTTATATATTTGCAGAACAGTCAAGCAATGATTGTTAAAGGAATGTACATGAAGCAAATAAGACATTGGCTTCTGCTGGTGCATCATTTTTGTATTGAAAAATAATAAATAAAACTTTATCATGGTTGAAACAGCATTCCGTATGATGAGAAATTTTTGGCACAATACATGGAATATTGTTTATGTGTGAGCAAGCGAACCAAACCTGTTGTGTGGCCTAACATCAGTGAAGATTAATGCTCTTTTTTATTGGGGATGTCAATTGTCATGGAATGTGTCTTTTTGCTGAAAGGTGTGCTGCTGTGAAGCTGGAGTCTGAATTTGAGACTGATCGACACTCAAGGGATCTGCAAGGTTCGGTGTTGGAGGGGTGACAGGTATGGAACTTCCAGCATTAGTGGCTATCGGGCCTATTGTGTCAGCAACTTTAATAGGGCTATCGGGTCAATATATGCTTCAGTTGCAATGTCATCGAAGATGTTGCAAACATATATTTCACATTTATTGAGTACATATTTGTAGACTCCAAATCAAAGTTGAAATATTTTTGTTTTGTTTAATTTCTCAATCATTTGAGGTGGAACAATAAATAGGCCAGTGAATTTTTTGTCGAACACCAAATGATGAGCTAAAGCATTGAAAAAAATACTCAGCTGTCTTGCTAGAGAGAAGAAAGTTCGTGACATCTTGACCATCACTGACGATGCAATTAATTATGAACCTAAAAGACATTAAAAAGTGTCTTGGTATGTATGGTAGTTGAACCATGAAACTGGTGCAGAGGTTGGATAGTCATGCTCCATGCATCGCAAATTATTAAGGAGTTCAGAGAGTGGCTTGTTGCAATCTGGACAGCTCTCGCACCACCATCCTTTGAACAGATCATAATCCACTATGAAAGCTTTGCATGTAAATCTTTCATTCTGCACGTGCCAAGTAAAGTAGAAAGTCATATAATTTTTTTTTATAAAAATGAAAGTGATGCAGCGTTGACAGTTGTTAACAGTACAGTAATTATAATGATAGTATTTAGTTGGAGGATTATTAGCAAATGAATGAATAGAAATTAAAACTTATCTATATGTATTCATGGTAAGTCAACAAATATATCTAAATTACCATGAAGAATATTTTTTTTCCAAGCAATAAATCAACAACATGAGGCAACCACATTAACTTAATTCTCATATGTAAGATCATATTAAGTCATTTATAAGTTATTTTTGTCCTAGAAATAATTCAACAGCTTTGTTTTGCTTCTAATAAGAAATATTTAAAAACAAATATAATAGATACCTTGTGCTTGAATGGGTCCATACAAAGGATTTGTTAAGAAGTTGTTTTGTTAATGTAAACAATAACTGCTGGTTGTTCTTGGTTATAATCTTAGAAAAAGAATGAAGAGGTTTTCCATACTAATTTTGAAACAATTTGCATGGCCATCAATTACAGGAAAAAAAAAACTTTGCTCATTAAGTTTTGTTATGACAACATAAACACTGTCTTTATACATCAAAAAGAAAAAAAATAAAAGACAAGAAATATAAACCACGGAGCTCGCATGTTAAGATTTTATAAGAAATGTTAAGAGATTATAAGGACAAGTGGAGGAATGCAGGATTGAAACTTGTAAAATACAGCATTGAAAAATAAATTTACATGAAGAGGCATGAAATAGGAACAAAACAAAAATATCTTGCGGGATCTTATTTTCTTGAAAGAAACTGGGATTACTTGAAATGTCAACAGAGGTTAACTGAACAGTTAGTGGAAATCCCCCTAAATAATGACTCAACTCCAAAAAAGCATTCTCATGGAAATAGAGCAATGAAAATAAAATTAAAAAATACAGAGCAATTAAAATTTTGAAGACTAAAATTAAGGGTTTAAAAAATACATAGAACCTTAAATTTTGTCTTGCTAGTGATTGCCTTGGTTTGACAAACAATTTTTTCTGTCCTATTTTAATTACTACAATTTATTTTATTTTTTAATAGTGTTGAGCAAAAGAAACGACCAACATATTCTAATGGTCTAGATCCAGTGCTGAACGACCAACATTTTCTGGGCAAGATAAAATTCTTGCAACATTTGCATGTCACAACAGCTGCATCATTTATTATACAAATATAATTAAGAAAATGATATGTGACCCTATATTGCAGCATGTAATAAAAAAATATCTATGCAAATTTTTTATATATATAAAAAAGAAATTCTTAAAGCTTACCAAAAGCATAAGATTTTATATGCACAAACACAGTTGCCCGTGATGGTGGTTTTTAGTAAAACTAATTACCACCCATAGAGATGATGATGCGATGTAATCCATAATGTTACTCAATCAATGACATTATTTACTTAAAAAAAACGAAGAGAAGATGAGAGAAGGAGACTCTTTTCCAGAAGTGCATTTAACTTGAAAAAATTGTGATATGCCTTTGTATCTCCGAAGACTTTTTGAAGAACATGGCAACAATGAAAATAGGAATAAAGGATACACCATTAAACAACAGAATCAGACACAAAGGTAAAGACACTTGATGTTCAATGAAACAAAAACGCTCATTTGTCAGGTGGAAAATTTATGTAAAAGTCGAAAATGATAAGGCATAGCCTCATGCATAATAATTTGAGATGCAGACAACAACATGAGTATAGCTATTTCTCACAACACAGTTTTAAAAAGCAACAAACAGAAAACTGTTCTAACTTTGAAGTCTAAGTCCTCTCCTGAAGATGATCCGATAAAGAAAATAAAGAACTGCAGAGGAATGCATAACAAATTATGGTTGTTATGCACTGATAAAAACAAAAGCACATCCCACCTGAACCCTCAACAAACGCTATTTGATGGTAAAAGCTAACCCAACCCAAAGAACAAAAGTTGCACAAAAACACACCTTGAAATATCATAAGAGAGCTGGGAGCTGAAAGAATTGAATTGATAAAAAACAGTTCAGAAGAGCACCACCCTATGCAATAAAGCAATTACAAACAAAAACAAAAGGAGCCTGCCAAGTATACTAACCAAAATAGAAGTGCCAACTAAAGTAGAACATGAAATAATGAAAAGGTAAGGGCAAGTATGTTTGCATAATGATGCCAGCATCACATTCATTTAATGTATTTTTTTATGTCTTATTTTGCAGAGATGCCAGCATCATAATGAAGTCGTGTAAGTTTATTATCTCTTGGCATGCTCGTTTAATTATTTTCAAGCTGATGACATGTCAGATAATTCAGTAACCCCCTCAACTTTATAGAAGGAAAAGAAAACCCAATTGCAGAGAAAGAAAAAACAACAGTGTAATTTTTCAAAGCATTTAATACACCAATATAATGATCTCGCTTTAAGTCAAATACTTTCAAACATGAAAAGAAAAGCGAGACAGTTTGCTACAGTGCAGTGATAATATATGTTTTATGGGGAAAGCTACAGTGCTTTCCCCACGCGTTTTAAAGTTCTTTTAATAACTTGTAGAGTCTAGGTAAAGACTAGAAAGTCTTATCGGCTTCAAACATTTAAGCTAACTTTACAATATAGATTTTTACTTGATTAGAACCTTATATCTAAACATCAATCAAAGTTAATGTTGTCTTTAGTTGGATGGTTTTCCATTTAGTGGTTTAAATATGCATTTAATATATCATAAATTATCCATTCATATAAATCTTTCCAAGCATGAATGGGTATAAAATACTCAATAAAATTATAGGCATATGCATCATCCAAATACCATTTTTTATAAAGTAACTAGTTTGTATGCTTGCACTACCTTATGGGGTCCAAATTTTTTAAAACATAAAACAAATATCTCATGAAATTCTTTAGCATTGTCATCAAACCCGAAAATACAGTCGATCTGAAATTTTTTCTTCATTAAAATAAATTGTCTTACTAACTCATCTTTTATTTATTTTAGTTAGCACAATGTTTTTAATTGTAATTATTATTTCTATTTTTTATTAAAAATTGTTTTATAATTGTTAAAGCAAGTTAACAAACAATCTCCAAATAACATGTCCATATTTTATGTGATTTAAAATTAAAAAAAATCATAAATATGATACAATCATGTTCAAAATCAATTTAAGAATTTCAATAATAAAATATTGATTTCAACCAAATAATTTATTATTAGTATTATTATTTTCAGATCATGTATATAATAACTGAAAAATCTATTAAAATTCAAATAAAAATTTATAATAGTATTTAAGAATCGTATCAAAATTAGAGAGTAGATGGATCTAGTAAATTTTTCTTGGAGTGTAAAAAAAAAAGGGACAAGAAAAAAGAAAGGGACAACAAAGGGTTTTGACCTTTTTTTTTTCATTAAAAGGGCGGATGACTCCACCTTTAAAAAAAAAAAAATAAGCAACAAATGATAATGAAGAATTTTTCTACACAATCTAGCTCTCGAACACACGATCTCGAGGATGTCCCACACACTTACCAACTCAATCATTGCACAAGATTGTTACAAAATAATTTAAAATCTATATTTAAGGCTCTTCATTGTTTAAATAAACAATAAAGCACAATAATGAATTTTAGTTCCTTTAGTGCGCTGTGAGAAATCTGTATTTGGTGATAGTTTGACTTAGACAAGTCCATCAAAAGTTATTTTATAACAATATTGATAGCTGCAGATTAAGCCAAAAAAAATTTTGATATAAGGAAATGATAGAAAATCCATGACTGAGGTCAAAAACTTGATCGAGTCCAATAAGATGACTTCATCTAATTATATGATACAAGAAAAAAAAATGATAGTAAATAGACTTAATTATAAAATAAAAGGTGATTATGGTGACCTGCATAAAAAGAATGCACACGGAAAAAAAATGAAGCTTAATTCCAATACAACTCAATATTAAAAGATAAAATTAAAAAGGACAGAAGAAATGATATGAGTTAACCTGAGTTAGTTTGCTAAACTCGTGACTTAAGTCGTGAGGTCGATATAATCCATGTAGAAAGCAAATTGAAAAAATATATAATGCTTCTAACAATTCAAATGTAGAGGGCGAAAAAAAAAAGAGAAGAAGTCAATCAACAAGAAAGATTAAAAAACCTATGGAACTCGAGCAAGACTATTAGACCTTTGAGTAGGATCATGCAAATAAGATAACCTAAAAGAAGGTAAAACATGAAAATATATTAAGCTCAATTCTCAAACTAAATTAATGTTAAATGATAAAATTGAAAAAAAAATATTATATCGTAAAAAAATAACCCAAGTTACTCAAGCCAACCCGCACCCCAGGTCATGAGATCAGGATAACCTCCTATAATGGAAATCAAAGAGAGTCATAACCCCCTAGAATGGAAATTGAAGAGAGTCATAAGCTCAATTCTCAACAAATCCAATGTTGAAGGATGTGAACGGAAAAAAAAATCGATGTCAATAAAAATATCTTAAAAAAAGATAAATTTCAACCCGGGTTAACATTTCAAACTCACGAATCAGGTACTGAGATTGTTATCACCCCGTCATAAACATTACGAAGCCCAACTCTTATCTAACTCAGCGTTGAAGAAATAAATTGAAAAAAATTATAAAAAAAGAATCCAAAGCAAAGAAAAATATAAATCAAAACAACAAGAGCCAAATTTAAAACATAGACTAAAGAACAAATTTATTTTCTTGTAAAACAACATAAATCCCGATGAGATGAGAGAGAAAAAAGAGAGGATTGAAAAAAAAGAAAAAGGGGATGCCATGCGCCACCAACCGCCACATTTGCTACACTGACATGAAGATCTCACCATGTTATTTCCAATGTGACCATGGACTTCTATAAAGTAATGGTTATCATTTTTTCCTCTTATGATCACAAATTTGATGGAGAATTCAAACCAAGCTTATGAAATAAATAAATAGACATACTAGATTAGTAAATTGGAATTTAGAGCTAAATCTATTATTTATAAAACTTGAATTGGCTTGGCAAGTCAACCTAAGATTCAGTTAACCTGAAGCCTAAAACGGTATAACTTTCACAAAAATAAATGAATGAATTAACCTGGATGACTCGGTCAAAACTTAGGTTGACTCGATAAAAAAACAATAATATTATTTTGACCTATTTTTTAAAAAAGTATATTTTTAGTTATATCGAATCAACTCTCTTAACCTATGATTCAAGCCTTGCACACGGTCAACCACCAAATCATGTTTAATAACTATGGTTAAATATAATATTATCTTAGATCAACCCTTTTCATCCATGATTCAAGCCTTTCTCTAGTTCAACCATCAAATCATGTTTAATAACCATGGTTAAATCAATTATTATACTCAAAGATTATAAAAAGAAAAAATTACTCTATGCATCCTCTAATATGAGATTTTTTTCTTCACTTTTAAATATTACACATTACAACCTAAACTTTAAAAATAAATAACACTTTAAATCCTTAGTAATTGCATCAATGTCAATACCAAAACACAAGAAGAGAAAGTGACATAGAAAATGAAGTTTGATATTGTCCTAAACCATGCATTTATGTTTGGGTTTTCTCGTGCGAGAGAGTAAATGCTAGTATGAAAAGAGAAAATAAGTGTGTTGTAATAATTATTTTTTATGCTTTAATATATATATATATATATATATATATATATATATATATGATGTTATTATTGTTATTTTATTGTTTTTTTAAATATGTTTTGATATTGTAAAGTATAATATTTAAATTTTTTTATAAAACGAAACTATTCAACATAAACTTAACCTGTGATTAAAATCAGGTTGAGTGTAAAATAAAATAAAAAAATAAAAACATGAGTGATTCAATCGAAAACTCATTTATAATTTATTAATTATTTTTTAACAAAAATAATATTATTTTATTTTATAAAAAAATAAAAAATTAACTTAAGATGATTCAATTTGCTTTCATTTAAGATTAAGGCACAAAAAAGGCTGGATAAAATTTAAAATTTGTTTTTTTTTAATTTTTTTATATATTTTTTCAAATTATTTTAATATGTTAATATTAAAATTAAAATTTTAAAAAATAAAAAAAATATTATTTTAATATATTTTAAAATAAAAAATAAAAACAACTATTATTATCATATTTTACACGATTAAAATGCATTACCCAAATCTGTTTAAAAACTATAAATGCCGGAGTAATTTCTCCTTATAAAAAAGTAAAAATAAAAAAATGCAGAAACTTCTAAGCGGGAAAGCCAAAAATTCTAAAAATTTTCCAACAAAAACTGGAGCGAGCGACTCATCCTCAACCTCGCCCTCACCCTGAAGATAGAGAAAGAAACTAAAAGGAGCACAAAACAAGAAAAGAAAAGAAAACAGCAACAATTCCAGTCAAATTCATGGAAGAAGAAGAAGATCCAACAGTCTGTGCCCTAATCACAGACCTAGAAGAAACCCTAAACACTCAAAACCAATCACAATCACTTCCTTTCACTCTCTCAACCCTCCAAAATCTCCAATCTCTCCTAGATTCAAATGACCCCCAAATTCTTTCTCAACTCCTCTCCAGTCTCTCCTCTAAATCCTTCTCTTTATCTTCTCTTCTCCCCTCTCTCACTTCCGCAATGGACTCGGCCCCTACGCACCTTTCCCTCCTATCCTCAAAAATTTACCTCTCTCTTATTCTTTTCCCTAATTCCCCAGTTTTCACTCTTTTCAATCCCATTTCTTTTCTCGCTCTCCTTCGCTCGCTTCGCCGGGCTGTTAAGTCCCCTCGCTGCTGCCCACAAGAAGGAAATTCTTCGGGAGTGGCTAAGAAGAGAAAAGGGAGGAAAAGAGGAGGGATTGTTGCGTGTAATAATGGGGGTGGTGATGGGGATGGGGGTGAGAGTGAGGGTGGGGGTGAGGGTGAGGGTGAGGGTTTTTTTGATGTGAGAGTTTTTTTATGTGTTATTGAGAGATTAGTATTTGTTTTAGACTTGATTCACTTGAACAGGTTTCCTGATAGTTTGAAGTCTTTGGTTCAAACTATAGTGGAAATTCTGGTTTTGGCGACCAGTAGGGAAATGGGTGGGGGGTTTGAGAGATTGGCGGGTTTGTGTTCGAAGATTTTGTGTCAAGTTTTGAAATCTGAGCACGGAGAGGAAGGGGAGACAGCGGCGGAGGTTTTGAAGGCGTTAGCGCCGTTGATTTTGATGGGGAAATCGCAAGCAAGGAGCTTTGCTTTGGGGTTTGTGAAGGGTTTGATGGTGGGTGCGGGGAAAACAAGTGACGGGGTTAAGAAGGGGGTGGTGAATTTGCCGCGGTATTTAGCTCAAAAGGCTCCAGAGAAGGCGGAGCCTCGAGGGTTCGCAGTGGAGGCGATAATAGAGATTGTTAGAGTGATGGACGTAGAGCACCAAGTTGGGTTTGCTGAGTACGTGGTGAAAATGACACAAGGGAAGGCCAGTCTTAGGCTTTTGGGAGTGGATTTGATTTTGAATTTAATGATGTTGCTTAAAGATCCGTTTATTGGAGTGGGTTTGGATTGTAAAGTGAAGGATTCGTGGGGTTTTAAATGTGTGGAGGCATTGATTCAGCGTTGCTCGGATTCGAGTTCTGGAATTCGAGCTCGTGCTTTGTCTAATTTGGCTCAGTTAGTGGGGTTTTTGTCAAGTGATGATAAGAATCATGATGTTTTGAAGGAAGTAACAGGATTTGGGGAAGTGGAGGTGGAAGTTGGGGTAAATGATATTTTGAGGAAAAGGTGCATGGATGAGAAGGCAAATGTTAGGAAGGCTGCACTTATTTTGGTAACCAAGTTGAGTGCTATTTTGGGTGGCAATTTTGATGGAGTTGTGCTCAAGACTATGGGCATGGCTTGTTCTGATCCACTTGTGAGCATACGTAAAGCCGCAATTTCTGCTCTGTCAGAGGTAAGTCCACTTTAGTGCTTCATGTAATGTTTCCTTGTTTACTACTGTCTGTAATTTGTTGCCATGAGTAAAACATGGTACTCTATCGCTTGTTTAGACCTTGTATGTTCTGCGCCTATCTAAGTTGTTGTGTCTCCTCTTGGCCAGTTTGTTTTTTCTTCACAAAAATAAATAGATAAATAAATAAATTGTTGCGTATGCTCTTTTGTGCATTCTCTCTTCCTTATCTTGTGTTCTTCATTGACATTGTAGGCTTTCAGAACATTTTCAGATGAAAGTGTGATAATTGAGTGGCTACATTCTGTTCCACGATTAATAACAGATAATGAAAGTAGTATTCAAGAAGAATGCGAGAACTTGTTCATGGAACTGGTTTTGGATCGCCTTTCCAGAGCAGGACCCGAGGGTACCATACCCAACCAGACCACTTTCTCTGATTCCAATGTTAAAGCAAAAGATATAGAAAGGGAGATTGGGCTGCTCTTTCCAGGAATCTTGGTTCTTTTGAAGGAGATCTGCAATGGAGAGGTGACACCTTGGGTGAAGAAAATCTGCACAAGCTTGGGTAAGAAGAAACGACTGAGGCCTAAAATTGCTATAGCATTACAGAACATCATAAAGACTTCTGAGTCTTATTGGGTGAGCAATTCCATGCCAATAGAGAAGTGGACAGCTCCACCTGGTGCTTGGTTTCTTCTATCAGAGGTGTCAGCCTACCTTTCAAAAGCTGTTGACTGGGAGTTTCTCCATCATCACTGGCAGCTCCTTGACAAGTACAGAGCAGTAGGTGAGTTTAAGAGTCCATGTCCTAAAGAATTTATGCATGAAGATGAAGATGGCATAGAGTCCAGCTCTGTTGAATGGGTTAGCGATCGTGTTTTTCTCCTGCAAACAATCTCAAATGTTTCTGTTGAGCTGCCCCCTGAACCTGCAGCAGAGTTAGCTCATAACTTGCTTATAAGAATTGAAGAGTTCAGCATGCATTCAACAGAGGTAGCTATACAAGCATATGCATAATAGTATATAGGAGTGTCTCCTTTTCTGTTCTCTCCTGCTAGCATCCTTCTTGGGCTATACATTAGTCACCATTACTATGTTCTGATGTTTCAAAAGTCACCTATAATTTGCTTGAATTGCATTTTTATAGCTAAATTCTTGACAAGCTTCCACTACAGTTTCTATACATTAGGTATCAAGCATGTGCATGCTTCTAATGTTTCATGATAGTGTCATACTAATTTTTTTTCTTGTACACCGTTTTCAAAAGTTCACATTTAGCATGATGGTGGATAAGAAATGTGGAGGAACACGCTTATATTGCTTTACTGTATTCTAGATTTCTAAACATGTCCTTCTTGGGCCATACATTGATCACCATTGCTATGTATGAGGTTTCAAAAGACGCCTAGAGCTTGCCTGACTTGCATTTTTATAGCTAAATTTATCTTGGCAAGCTTTAGCTTCAGTTTCTATGCATCTGGGAATCCAGCATGGACATGCTTCCAATGTTTCTTAATAGTGTCATGCAAATTTTCATTTTGCTTGTACACTGTTTACAAAAGGTTACCTTTAGCGTGATGTTGGATAAGAAATGTGGAGGAATACGCTGACAATGCTTTACTTTATTATGATTTCTAAACAACATGAACTGTATTCTTCAAGGTTTAATGCAATGATAGGAGCTCTTATAAGTATACTATTCCTGTTCCCTATACAGAATTTTAATCCTGCTGATCTTGGGCATATTGCTTTTGCTTTAATCCATTAAGTGTGAATAGAGAGAATGCACATATGTTCTCTGAAAGGAATATGCAGTTTGCTTCCATCTGGTTACTTTCTAATGAAGTGAACTTCGCAGGATAGAATCTTGTGAGGATGAGTGCAATGGCAATATGACTTTAGTTGCATAGTTCCTAGAAAGAGTTAAGCAACCTAAAGCAGCCAGTACCAAAGAGTTGGCACAATGTTTTCCTGGCTTTATGTGTATGATTTGTTTTATTGCATTGACATGTTTGATGTAGGTTAATGCTCATGTTAAAGCACTCAGAACCTTGTGCAAGCGGAAGGCTTTGGATGCTGATGAAGCTGAGAGTCTTGTCATCAAATGGGTACAGCAGCTTCTCTCTAAAGCTTCTCGGATCTTGGAGAAGTACATCACAGGAGATTCAGAAACAAACAAGGGGGATGCTTTTTTCACACCTCCTAGAAGTGCGACTAGGAAGGGAAAGAGAGCTGCAGCCCTATCTAGATTGTTGTCAGAAGCAGTAACTGCAGTTTATTCCATTGGGTTTTTGGTTATCATTTGTCCTTCAGCAGATACTAGCACCATTATTCCTCTACTACACACCATCATCACTTCAGGAAATTCTGATCCAAAATTAAGTAAATTGCCAGGTCCTCAAGTCTCTCTGAAACAGACAGCTCCCTCTTTGTACATTCAAGCATGGTTAACAATGGGAAAGATTTGCTTAGCAGACGAAGAACTTGCAAAAAGATATATTCCTTTGTTTGTGCAGGTTCGATAGTTCCAACAAACATCTCACTAGTGTTACAATTGAATTTCTAGTAAATACAAAACTTATGCTACTTTTCTTCAGCATTCTTGTTGACATTTAGTGCAATGATGGGTATTGTTGATCAGGAATCTTAATATATAGTTAGAAAGAATTCGCAATTTTGGAGTTGTAGTTGCATGATTCTTGAACAATAACAGAGCTAATGAAGCAATGCCTCTGGGGTTGTAGTTGCAGTGATATACTTAGCAACCTTTTTTTCTTCGCACGAGACTTGAACAATATGATAGCTATTTAAGCTACATCTTGGTTTCTTCCCCTCATGTCAAAGACTCCATAAAACTATGCTCCTGATTCCAGCTGAAAGTAGTTTCTGAATTCTGAAATGTTTGCAATGCACTTTATGTTGCAGGAGCTTGAAAAGAGTGACTCTGCAGCTCTTAGAAACAATCTTGTTGTAATGATGGCTGATTTTTGCATTCGCTATACTGCTCTAGTTGATTGGTGAGGCCTGTAGGCAAATGACAAAAGTAACTTTTTTGTTTTTTTTAATAATAGTCTCTTCATAAATAGAGAAAAAAGACTGGTATTAAACGATAATCTCTTTGACACTAACTAGCTGTTCTTGAAGTCAACAGTTACATATCGAAGATCACCAAGTGTCTCCGTGATCCATGTGAACTTGTGAGGAGGCAGACATTTATACTGCTTTCAAGATTGTTGCAGGTTAAATTTTGTTTCAGGGTTTCTGTCATTTGTTATACCATTGTTTCCTTTTCCTTTTTCTGGGAGTAATCATCACTGTTCCTTTTTCATTTTTTAATTATATTTTTACATTCAGAGGGACTATGTGAAGTGGAGGGGAGTGCTCTTCCTTCGATTTCTTTTGTCACTAGTTGATGAGTCAGAAACGATAAGACAATTGGCTGATTTCCTCTTTGGGAATATTCTAAAAGGTCAATAGGCAATCACAACTCATCAGTTTTATTTTGGTGACGTATTCCTGGGCTTTACTGATGTATATAACTTGTGTGCAGTCAAGGCACCGCTTCTAGCTTACAACAGTTTTGTGGAAGCTATTTTTGTTCTGAATGACTGTGATGCCCATAATGGGCATTGTGGTTCTAAAAGTTCACAAACAGAGAGCCATCTATTTTCCATCAGGTAGGTGCCTCTGTTATTCTGCAACCAAGAAAAGAAATGCTCTATATTTTCAATTAAGATAATCTATTGAAGAATATCATTTCCAGGGGTAATGATGAAAACTCAAGGTCTAAAAGAATGCACATCTATGTTTCTTTGCTGAAACAAATGGCTCCCGAGCACCTCTTGGCAACATTTGCAAAGCTGTGTGCTGAGATTCTTGCAGCTGCATCAGATGGCATGCTCAAGTTGGAGGATGTCAGGGGACAGTCTGTTCTGCAGGTAGTAATCCTATGCCTATCTAAGAACCACACTTCCATAAGCCCTTTAGGATTATGTGTAATTGGCAATAGTAAGTTTTCAATTGCTGTGCTTTTCTAGTTTAAGAGATCCCCGACCATTCTTCTCATTCAAGGTTGCTCCATCATTTCACCGGAGTGTCAATGGTAGAAGTCACCTACTGCCCTTTGCTCTTAGTGAAGTGGCAGCTGGACTTCTCATAGTTTCCATCTTTTACCAAATTCCCTAGTGAATCAATGGTAGAAGTCACCTACTGCCCTTTGCTCTTAGTGAAGTGGCAGCTGGACTTCTCATAGTTTCCATCTTTTACCAAATTCCCTAGTGAATAAGACTTTCTCAATTTTTATTTTGGTGGTAATTCAGAGGGGTGGGTAATAATTTTGATTCCTCGTCTTGTTGTTCTTACTCGTTTGTTAATTGGGGGAGCAGGATGCTTTTCAAATTCTTGCGTGCAAAGAGATCCGAATCCCATCAGGCCGTGGATCACAGACTGATGCGGGAGATGTAGAAGAAGAAAGTGGAGATGGAGTCTCTGCAGCAGCTGCCAAGAGAGGGGCCATAACTCAAGCAGTGAAGAAGGGTCTTATTCAAAATACCATCCCCATCTTTATAGAGCTAAAACGACTACTAGAAAGCAAGAACAGCCCACTTACAGGTTCGCTCATGGAATGTCTCCGGATTATTCTCAAGGATTACAAGAATGAGATTGATGAAATATTAATCGCTGACAAGCAACTTCAGAAAGAGCTCATTTATGACATGCAAAAATACGAAACATCCAAGGCAAAATCAGCAGCTGCCGTGGTCGTAGCCTCTATGCAAAACCATAGCAGCTTTCTTTCACCTGGGGCTTCTAAGACTGCAGGTGGAACAAAAGCTCAAGATAACTTACATGAAAACCCGCAAAGTGATTCAAGAGTGGCATCGGCGATGGCAAATGCAGTTGCCGAGGCTAGAGTAAGGTCTGTGCTAAGAGAAGTTAACCGAGGAATAGCAACACCACCACTTAGCTCCATTAGTAGGCCTAAACTCAAGCCTAACCAGGACGGTACTGGTGCTCGAACTGATCGTCCTCCGCATGTTTTAGAATCGCTGAGAAGGAGACAGAGTTTCTATTCTGATGATGAAAACTGATTTCTAAAGTTTCTCTTCCTTCCATCTGAAAAATACTGAAGCATCAAGTTGGGGGTTTAGATATGTATTTTTATTTATTATCATCACAGTGCAGCTAACATATATCAAAGCAAAAACCAGTTTTGATGTCCTGAACATGATATAGTTCAGTTTTGGGTTACTGAACACTATATATTCTGTATGTAGATACTAGCAAGTTTTATGAAATTCTTCCTCTCTTCGTATTCAGTTCATCTTCAAAATGTCGGCAGATTTGTTGAAGTGGTAGACGGGAACAAAATTTTGTGATATTGCTCTAGCCTTCTGTTCTGGAGGTTATACTTTGAAAAACTAGTTAATAAAATTTACTTTCTAGTTTTT
>Ga0325403_1001301_pt1 | contig 20471 bp, 13 predicted proteins | sample PopdelMetagenome_19_FD_205665 | JGI IMG/M metagenome (GOLD analysis project Ga0325403, IMG submission 205665) | Populus deltoides microbial communities from Bellville, Georgia, United States - Xylem-PdKOR-R4 | ecosystem: Host-associated > Plants > Phyllosphere > Stem > Wood/Secondary xylem... | reverse complement strand
TATATACATTTAATGAATGTTAATTTGGTATATTTTGAGATCAATTGTTGCTTTAAAGTCTTAGGTACTGGTAAAACTATAAGAGTTACAAATTAATAATGCTTGTAAGCCATAAATATTATGGTAAAAAAGTAAGATTGATTTTATTATTGGTTCATATATAACAATCTATTCTCATATTAAATCTCTTTTTAACAGTACATATGACATTTTTTGCCAAGTTTCCTTTTCTTTTATATATATAGCTATAATTTTTTTATTTGATGGGCGGATTTAAACATCAATTAAACTAAATATTTTCTCTGAATAGTTTTAAAAATATACTTTTCACATATATCATATGTATTTAGAGGAATAAAGTTTTCTAAATGTTAGTCCTAAAACCTCATATATTATTTTGATATATTTTTAAATACAAAATACTTTAAAAAACAGCAGCTATTACAATTTCAAACACTACTTTGTTATCCATCTCTGACTATGGCCTCAAAAGAACCCAGGTTCATCGCCAAAGAAACGCTATTCTAGTTCATCAGATCTTCCATCAGAAGTTATATAAAAAGAACATAGTATGCACATTTAATTTCAATCTTATTTTAAGTTGTTCTATGTATTATGTTTTGCATTCGGGTAGTTTTATGTATTTATTAATGATTAGAATGAATATTCTTTACAGATAACTAGTGATGAAGGTGGGGCAACTTTATTGAGTACAATAGAACATTACTGGCCAAATGCGGATCCATCATCCAATAATCACGATTTCTGGGCTTGAGAAAGGAATAAGCATGGTCCATGCGGAAATTTATCCATTTTCACATATCTTCACAAGACTGTAAGCAGGCGCAGGCTTATACTTTGCGTCAGATACTCCCAACTCAAGGTTCTCACCTCCTGAATTGTTTTGCTTTGCTCGTATCAACGCATAATTCTGAATTTCATGAACATTGAAAATCTTGTTCTTTTTAACTGTAGCAAGCATTCAACCCGGAGGTTCATGCTCGCCATATAATATCTACAACGCAATTCTAGAAACTATCGAGATGGAAAACGTACTAATTTATTTGGCTACTTTAGCAATGAACCATGCAATAGATAGAACACAGTTGCCAATTAAAATCCGAGTAAAAGATGATTATTATAGAAAGGAGAAAATTGGGATGGAAACAGAATTGGCCTGCATCCATAAGAATCAATTGAATAAATTAAATGATTGACAACCATCTACTTTCCTTGCCTATGAAAAAATTGGGACAGGATTTTGAGCTCTGTTCGCTTTTTAGCTGCCCTTCTAAGAGGCTTCCGGTTCTGCCACCCCAACTGATCAATCCCACTAGAATGGATAAATACATTACTATGGTTTTCAAATGCAAGCATTTTTAGCATCACATTGGACTCTGTTTCACCTGGCTTCTTTCTTGATTTTGTGTGCCGAGGTGAAGGTGTTTTGGGCTCTACAGATTTGGCACTCGTTGATCTGTCAAGGAATTCATGACAAAGTTACAATAAACATGATTTCCAGAAACGATAAGAAAAAAACTATTTACAAAATCTTCTCCCTATATTCTTGGTTTTTTAACACAGTATTGAAACAGTCAACTAAGAACTCAGAAAACAATTTCTAAAGACCGTGTAAGGGATGGCAATGTATAAAACGCATTCTCAAATATCATACCCTAAGCCTAGAGAACTTCAAGACAAGAACTTGCTAATGCAATTATGAATTACTCAAGACAATAATGTTAGTCAACGATCTTTACCTCTCATGATCTGCCAGTAGTGACACAGACAACCCTTCAGTTTGAGGCTCACATGCAGCACAGAAGTAGATCTTTGGTGGGGTGAGTAGCTTTATACAATCAATATGGTACCACTCACCACACAACTTACACGCTACCTTTACTCTACTGTCAAATGGTTTTCGGCAAATGCAGTACAGCATGCTTCGAGCTCTTAATAACTGCAGAACCAAGCGCTCATTGGTAAATGAAATATTTAACCATCCAGTCATACAGAGTCAGAATTTGTTACCTTCAGTTCCTTCTCTAAGTATATAGGCAAATTTTCACCCTCTGAAATAAGTTCAAAAACCTTATCCAAGCCAAGAGCTCCAGAATCTGTTGCAACCTGCCCACAGAAAAGAAAGCACCATATTATTGAGCAATAGCAAAATTTAAAGACAATTGGCAAAGTGTTATTGACCTTCTTTGCGTGATCTGCCCACTGCAAGCCAATGTCCTTCAGTTCAGCAAGTTTCTGCCATATGTAATCTTCTGGAGGTATGCTCATAGCTAGTCCCTGCCAACGTTTCAAACATCATTTTACCATTCATCACTGACATATGTATATACATATATACATGCATGTCTCTGTCTGACGTGAGCTAATTTTTATTCAGAAACTAGATGATAAAGAAGTGATGTCAAACCAGAAATAAATGAATTAAATAACAAGGAGACAAACCTCTTTCATGTGCCGCTGAATATGTTGCATCGTAGGCTTCTGTGCATCCTCCAATAGTCTCTTGACTCTCACTCTCCAAGAATTTCTAGCTGATGCCAGTTCAAGGTCACATTTATCTTGATTATCACAAACACCTGCCACTTCCGTGGCCTGCAAAACAAAATCAATTCCAATCAGGAAAATTTACTAATTTGTAGATGTTTACATCTTTCAATTGCTAACAATGTTTCAAGGATATGAGTCTCTTTTTTTCGAACGGGTTCAAAAATATAAATCTGATGCCTTAGGCCATGAGGAAATAATAGTTAATCAAGGCCAGAGAATAAAGAAAAACAAGTTAACCAAATGCAGCAGTGCAGAAATATAACAAAAGCTAAAGTTGTGTGTGTATGCGTTAAATTTTATTCGAAAGTAGATGCAAGTCATAACATACAGATAATACAAAAGGATTGAGTACCTTCAGAGCAATGGTTAGTTTTTCACAGACATCAGTGAGATCCTTGTCCAAATAAGATAATGCAAAATCCAATATTTCTCTCAAGCATTTTTTGCATTCATGAGCTTGCTCCACAATCTGTTGTAATAAATCCTTTTCTTCAATCCTGTCAAAGAGAATAGCTCATGTCGCCATATTTAAAATAACAATAGAATAAAGGGATTTAGGTAACTGGTAAGTTCTTTCCATTTTTTTAAGAAAAAGTAAAAACAACATATTCACAAGAGTGACAGATACACATTAGGAGAATCATTAATATTGAAGTGAAACTGTTAAAAATTTCTATATTTAATGTACGGGAAGTTCACCTTAATGTTTAATGCAATTATTTTATAATAATTATACAAATGTACCCCAACTAGTTTACTAATAAGGCAGTTAAAAAAAAAGTATCATAATGGGGCTTTGTTGTTGTTTTATACAAAATCTCCGAGTTCCTTTACACAGTTATATTACTGCAAATATGAGTTTAACAGAAACAAGCAAATAATCTAAAGCATACTACATGCACTGCATCCAATTTAATTGCAAAAAAATGTCGGTACCTTGTAGGGAAATTCTCAGAATCAGATAGAAGTTCAATCAGCATTCTTAATTCAAGCTGCTTCTCTCCATATTTCTATAACCACGGAAAATGTGAGAAGCGTAAACCAGATTCTTTATAAGAGAAAGTCCAAAGATATTTGATAAATGCATACCAGGGGACCACCTCCATTTTGGGATATTGACCCATCATCAAAAAATTGGCAATAATGGCAAATAAAAACTTCAGCATTATTTGGATTGACTTGTGCTGAATCAAGGCACCGCAAATGGTAGCTGTTCAATTGAAGTATAACAAAGCATGTGATAACCAGACCATGTGAGAGAGAGAAAGATCAAGAGATGGTACACAACCATTAAAGCATCTGATAACCAGATAACATTAGGACAGTACATCATATCAAAACTTTGATGTGTTATAAGGTATTGGCGTTGGTTTAATTCCTCAAAGTTCTTCGCAGGCCATATTGATCTCAGGCCATTATAATAAGGGTTTGACATGTCAACATACTATTGGGAGTATTGGTAAAAACTCTTCACAAAGAGCTCAAATAATTGAAGGCTATACTTGGAGTTGAAATTTTAAACTACTTTCAGAAGGATGATATTTTTGGACATTAATATAAAATAATAAAATGGCAGCCACTATGTGACATAACAAAATATTAACTCACCGGTCCTTGCACATTGAACAAGTGAGAAAATCTTTTTCTTCGTTGTAACCAGTATAGCACATGCATAGTATTCTTGCTTTAGCACTCCATGATTTGCCATAGATGTTCAGAGATATATCCAGAGACTGCTTGACCTGTACAATATTGAAAAGGACTATAAACATATCTGCAAAATATCTTAAAATCAGGATAAATGTCTGAAACAAACAATGAAAAGAACATTTGATCAAACCTTCTGCAATGCATCAGACAACGAATTCCTATCATCTACAAATCTTCCAATAATCTCCACAAATTGTTGCTTCCACTTTTCAACCTTTTCAACTTCATATAGAACCAGATCTAGCTCTGAACAAGAAAATGCTGAAGCCTTCCCCAGTTCCTGAGTGAGATAAAATCATGTTAACCAAATATATAATTGATTTATCACAAAAAATTATTAGATGATAGCGAAATGGCATTTTGAGTTCCTTAAAATGAAGGGAATGGGAAGCAAAAACCAGAGCACCAAAATATACTATGTTCAAGAACTGAAAACCAGGCTCCACCAATAATCCAGAGTCAGAATATCATATAATTAAAATGCATTAAATATGACACGCCTACTATAAAACTAAAACATGCATGATAGATGGAGGTGGTACAAGAACAGCCAATACTTCCTCGTTCGAAAATCTTCACATGCAAACTTATCCGGGCAAATGATATACATACAGCACATGGTTGTGGTTTCTAGCGCTGGTATTGAGCTATAAGAAGATAAAAACATAATTGCAATGGCCAAAGTACAAGTCCGCATCCCAGAAAATAATTCAACATGCATTTGCGAAGATGCAGTGGTTTCCTTTAAAGTATCCCCAGTCAAAAGTCCAATATGATCTTTGTTTCAAGTATAAGCAGTGCAGTTCATGGAAATCCTCAAGATAATAATAATGAAGGTGTAAAGAGTAAAATCCCATCCAAACAAAAAGCAGCACAGCGTTTCCAGCATATTCAAGAATATGGGATGATGATGCAGACTATACCTTAAGCTCTAATATTAGAGACCAGGATCTTTCCTCGGAGTTTAGACTAAAAAATCGTTCAGCTTGTTCTAGCCACAACCTACAAGTGAAACGTGCAAATCCATCAGCTACAATTTGTCACTGATAATCAAGGAAAAAACTAAAAAAAAACACTAGAACATACACCTACATAACATTCTGATTTAATGCAATGGTACTATCGTCTACAGTTGAAAGAGAAAAAAACACTTAACATGATTTCACTATGTTACTTGCAATACTTGTGTTGTTTTGAGTTGGAGAAAGAAACACTTCTTAATATGTAAGATTGTTTTCTTACATTATGAAGCTCACAACGAGTTTCGACCACCCTGGCAGTGCAACGGGTGGTAGCGGCAAGGAAATCAAAGAATATGGTTAACATAGCCAAATCCATGATAAAAATAGCCTTGTGTCTCTACTCTATATTTCCTATCGACAAAACAATAGCCTTCCAACTAATTGCTTTGTTATAGGAGTTGGTATTAAATATGAAAAGCAATATAAAACCAAAGGCCCAAGCAGCATCCCCAAGTTTCTAAATAAAAACTCGAGAAAATAAATTTCATGTGAGCTTGTACTTTTCTCCACTTAAACAATAGAAACTATGGAAAAATGAAAAGAAACATAAAAAAGGTCTCACCCAAACAAAGGATCATAATCATAATGGTGATGGCACAAGAAGAGTAGATCCAGTTAGTTGATAATCACACTGCCTTCTCTACTCACTAATTAACTCATTTTGAAACTATATGGATCTATCGAAGTACAAAAAGAAAATCATTCTAACCAAGTACGTGGATCTGACCAAGTAATGCTGACTTTCTAATCACAATAAAATGAACAAGTCAAACAACAGGAAGTCTAAGCTCAGAGTTTCAATATATAACAAATAATATAAGCTGTTTGTTTAAAGCTGAAAGTGTTAATACTGCTACATGAGCAACCCCCAATATGTGAAGAAATTAAAAATCATTGCACAGGGCGATAGCTAAAGAAAATCTTCCTATACAAGAGCACAAAATAATACACTAATGCAAAAGAGCATATTTAAGACAAGCACAGGAACAGCTAAACTCTCATCAAACAGAAACTTAAATCAAACAAGATTAGAAAACCAGAATTGATTTTTTGGATACATGATTTCATTTTTCATTCAGCTTAATTCAGCCAAAAAAGGTGCTTTATTTATATGCAAGACTTCATCTCAAAGATATTTTCATAGTTATGGTTCATATTGAAGTCCAAACATGCTCTAAAACACCAACACCAGGACTGTCCCAGAGGGCAAATCATATGTTGGATTGCATATCTATCCAACACAAAATAAAAGGTTGGGTGAGGGAACTTCAGTATTATCCACTAACCTGAGGAAAAACTTCAGTTCAAGTGTCTGGGAAAACAAGAAGCATAGAATATTGCATACAAGAATAAGAAGACTCACTTGTGTTTATGAATGGCATTTACAAGTTGATTGGCCATCAAAGGAAAGGAGATTTGTATACTCTGCAGTTGGAAAATCCTACGAGTAAGTTCTACAAGAACCAATAATTAATTGAACAACAAGCAGAAGTTGTAGCTTCCATAGAGGCAAAGCAAGCAAACATAAACTTAAATACCTGAGATTCAGCAAGAACTACTTCGGCATCACTCAGCTTGAATCTTTCAAAATTGCCAGGCAAAGAAATTATTCCCAAGGCTTTCCTAAGCCATTTGACCCCATCAATTAATGCACTCCATAGGGTACCAGAGACACCGATAACAGAAAGGTTTTCTGCAGCCTCCATCAAACTCTCAACATCCTACATAAGAACAGAGAGAAAACTTTTACAAATGAGCCAATGGGAAAAAAACTGAGGAAAGAAAGATTACCAAAATAAGCACAAGGTTAAAAATCGAACTAGCAAAAAAAGGGGGTGACAGCCACATTAGGCATTCCCCCCTGATAGATGAGAAACAGGGAAATCGAGCACATCAACACTAAAAGCCTAGCCACCAGATGTTTGAAGATGGAACCTGATGGACGAGACAGGCTACAGTAATACAAAATACCCAGGCTCATTTAAAATCCAAAGGTGAAGAAGCTTTTGCTAACCATGATGCCAACTCAACATATCTTGTTCACTTAAAACAGAAGCTATAGGTAAACAAACCTCGCACAACTTGCTTCATTTTTAACCTTGTATTAAAAGAAATGCATACGAATCAAAGATTGAAATATCAAAAAAAACGGATGGAAGGATTATAAAGATTAAGTACAACCTCCAAAGAAGGAGCACAGGTGCAGAAAGAAAGAGCTCTAGAGCACCATCGCAGCATTGAACATGCATTCTGGAGTTTTGGAATCTCAGCAAAGTCAAAATTCAGAGATAAACCAGCTTTAGTGATGGATTCCATTTTAGTAGCTAAATGTTCAACTTTTCCAAAAAGACAACCGTTCTTTCCATCATCAATATCATCTGTACTCAGAATGCACCTAGCATCCTGCAATGCAAAGTTGGCATCCTGCTGCCATTCATCACAGTTCTTCAGAACCATGTCAAGCATTCTTCGTTCATCCAAAGATATTTTTAGTAACTTCGAGTGTGAAACCAACTCCTGCATGACAAAAATTACATTTGCAAAATCATGGTTGATCAATATTTTCTGGATATAATATATTCTGCAGACAAGACAAACCTTTAGGACCTCGAGTTTGAGTGAAGAAACAGAGCCAGATACCATGGAACTAGAAGAAACCAAAAATGGCGCAGAATTCTCTAACCAGGACTTAGCCATTGCTACAGCATCTTTAATATCATCTAGCAAGGGTAGAAGCACAGGTATATCTGCTGAAGTCCTAAGAGATTACAACTCAACTGTTATGAACACAAAATATAACACATCAAGTCAAAACAAACAAGCTAAGCACACTTAAAACCTTATAATATCCTCAAAATCCAACATTTGAGCTTCCTGTGCAAGAAGTTTTGTGGCTCTTTCCTCCCAACACCTCACAGCTGCAATTACTCCAGACAAATCAACAAACAGTTTCTCTTTTTCAATCTGTAGCCTGAGAGGAAAAACCAACAGAATGAGCACTCAAAACCTAACACAAATATCTAGGTACTGTAGCAGTGCATGAAAAACATACACAAAAGCCTCCATCATCAGTTCCTGAATGAAGTCCAAAGGCATTTTCATATCACGAGCCTGTAATGAGCAAAATAAATTTGTAAGAGATGCATAACCAATACAAGTTTTTTTTAATTGAATGCATCAATCATCAAGTGAACATAGCCCTTGTTATCTACAAAATTTAAACCATCATGTTTTGGGGAATGGGACAAGGAAGATTGTGACATTAAATCAAAACATATACTGTGACTAAACAGCCACTGGAAGAATATAGAAATAAGAGGATAGGGATAGATTACTTTCAGAACTTTTACTCTGCAACAAGCCTTCTTCAACTCTAACTCAACTAGAGGCAACTCATCAACTGTTCAAGGAAATGACTGAGCATTAAGAAAAATTTACACCAGCAAAGATAATGCCAACAGAGATGAACATTTACTATTTAACGAATCTGAACATTCCAAGAAAGAAACCTTGAATTCTCAAAGATGCTGCATCTTTTAATAGGCAATTTAATTCATTAACTACTTTATCTTGATCTTCCCGTTCATGAAGATTCACCAAAACATCATTACAGCGAGAAATCCATGAAACAGCATTGATGTGGCATTGCTTCAGAAGCATCAACTCTGGTATGTTAACAGTAAAATTCTTGAATTCTTGAAGCAACACTTCAACATTCTGCATCAGTCAACACTTCTAAAATTTAAGCTCCCAAGCTTCACAGAACACTTAAGGGAGAAAAATAAAATGTTGATGATGTTAACCTTTAAACTAAATGGAGCTTTCAAGATTTCCTTGCACTGAGACTGACATGATTCAGCTTTCCTTACTAGATCCAAAAGCAATTCTGTTTCTGGAAGTTTAATTTGAAGCTCCGACATCTATTCAACAAACATTATAACAATTAGAATAAATTTGGAAATTGACAAGATGTTGTATAAGTTTTACAGGAAAAAGAAATTCAAATCACCTCTGACTTCAGCTTGTAGAGAATATCAATGTCAACTGCAGCGCTTTGTGTCTCTGATATGCATTTCTTTGCACGGTCTATCCAGATCTACAGGGCAATAAACTACATGAGCAACAGAATACAGAAAGGTACCTGCTAAAAAGATACAATACTAAGGAAATTGCTTATGCTGGTACAATGACTTTTGGCCAACAAAAAATGCACTATGAAAGAAAGTAGATCAGTTGAGAGCATTGGCCATAAGGGATGTGGGTATGTTCAATAACATAAAATTATATAGAGGCATTACCTTTGCTTGGACAGCATTCTCATGAAAAAGTACAGTTTAAAGAGGATTGAAAGAAATTATCCTTTTTATCATGATTAAAAACACACTTAAAAATATAAATTTAAACCAAACACCAATCCCTGAAAAGCAAGCATTTTTTAAGTAAATGAAAACATCATCTAAGCTGGCATGAAATGGAAGAGAAAATAACATGTAATCTAAACAAATTCACAAAGAATCGTGTAAAAAATTAACCACCATCCAGGAAGAAAATCACATTCATGATGTGCAAAGAGTCAAAAGAGGAAACAATAATCTGTCAGGACTACAATAACAAAATCCCTCTTTACCACCCAACCTAAATGTTTTAGAACACAAATCTACCATTTAAAAAGATACATATACAAGTGAGTGACCATTCACAAATGCTTATAAAAATGGTCAAGCAAATCAAATTGAATAAACCTGAATTAATAAGGTTCCTTCACTTCTTAGGTCACAGGAACCCAGGTTGCATACCTAGGTATCTATATGACAAATCAAGAAAATTACAGAGGAAACCTAAAATCTGAATGTGTCAACAAAAAATTTACCTTTGCTGATGAAATTTTTTTTGACAGCTTCTTGCTTTCTTTAATATATATTGGCAAGTCACTAAATCTCGAGTACAGTGATTCCAGCACAGATATCTGGCATAACAATATGAAATTGAATGATATTCATTAAAATAATGAGAGCATCAAGAGATACTGGTATTAGAATTATCCATTAAAAGGCAACAGCACTTTAGAGCTTATCAAAACAAAGTTAATATGAAATTAATGATTGCATGGAGTGCGAAGGTTGGATTGGAGATACCTCTGAGCATGATGACAGAGCAGAATCAATTTCCTGAGCCAAACACCATGCCTCATCTGCACGCTTCTGCATTAAATAAGTCAAATGGGCATGCTTTCCATTAGAAAACAGTAAAGTGTGAAGAGGAAACTACTCATTTATGATAACAACCTTCAACATGAGATGCCCTGGCTCATTACATGGCACGGGATCATTATTCAGCAACTCAGCAATGTATTCCAAAGGCACTCTCTCCAAATCACAGCTGTGACCAGATGACCAGTTTTGAACTTTAAAAAGACAGTCTCTTATGCCTCCTGCCCACTTCTGAGCTGCATTCAAGCTCTTCACCATGTCTCGTACCTATATTTCAAAATGAAACAATCATTTTCCATGCACACAAAAGGGCAATGCAAGTATGAAATAGATGACAGCTAAAAACTCACAGGATCCATCTCAGGACCAGCCCAAAGAAATTGCTCAGCTTCCTTCAACAGGGTAGCACATGCATCACCCAAATATGGATGCTGAAAAAACTTGTTGGCACGTGAAAGCCATTGTTCAGCAAGTTCAGCCAGGCTGACATGCCCCGCCTTGACCTGCATGCAGAGCATGATCTCAGATGGGGAAAAAATGAATATCAAGTCCTATTGAAGCATTTATTAGCATAACACATGCATCATTATAGCTGAAGAACACTATACATTATCCAAGCACCATAATACTGGATGCTACAGCATGAAACCCCCCCCCCCCAATGCTCAGCACATGCGAACAACTGTACATGAAAAACCACAGTAACTGGCTTTTTATGGTATGCTAAAAGACCGTAGCAATACCTTCTTCGTTAACACATTCAGCTCATTGGAACATGAGATTTGCCTTCGTAAGTCATTACTTGGTGATCTCTCCTCAAATCTATCGCTATCTGATGCGAGCACCAAATCAGACAATTCTGCAAGGGTATGACGATATAGAAGACGAAGTCTTCTGGATTTACATTCACAGATACGCTCCCAATGCTGCACCAGAAGCAGATGAAATCAGTAAGATGGGAAATGCATTTGGCAGCAACAAAAAGTTGCAAAGCAGGGGAAATAGGAAAAAAAAGCTTGAGCAAGTACAGAAGTCATCTTCACTACTGATCTTAAAGAAGCTGTTGAGAATGTCCTTGAGAAATAAAATTAGAAGCACAAGTGTACAATTAAGCATTACAAAATCAGGCAGCAGAAACGAGAGCTGCGTTATAGCAACTCAAGTTCTATAAGATATAATATAAACCACATAGTGGTCGCACCAGACAATAGCAGGCATTCCAAAGTTGAAAATTCAAGAAGTTTAGCAATGAGCCGGGCTTTCTTTACCGCGTCTTGAATTTCCAATCCACGAGTAGTTCAACAACATAAATGTTTAGGAAAAAAATTAATAAAACTCACTTTGCTCAATTGTAATGAACATTTACAAAAGCAAAATAGCTGAAAATGAAAGAAAAAAAAGGTGGTTGCTACATCAGAAATTAACAGGTAAAGCTAATACTATTAGATCATAAGAAATTTGTGTGCTAACAATGCATTCTCTTTCATTTAGAACTAGTGAAGCCCTTTACAATCATAGAAACCATCCTCTAGAGACATAACTAATATAAAGTTAAGTGTTTGCTTTTTTTCTCATTTAACAAGGTTGATGAAGATAGGAAGCACATAAAATTTAACTAACAATTATAATGAAAAAAATTTAAATCTGCTGATTTATAAAGACCACATACCTCCAGACAGACAAATGCGGATGGCCTACAATGGCAAACAACTGCAGAAAGATACAGATATTGTTTGCATATAATGCATGCAGGATCCTGAAAAGGCCGGCAGAAGATAATTGCCATCTTAAGATAACCGTGATATTAATGTGAAGCTTCAAAAACAAAAATGTATGAATGCATCAGATACAGTATTACCTCCTCAGTACCAACATATTCAGGACATTTCCGCAGAGGCATAGGGGATGATTTGATGATGCCACTTCTCCAAATCCTCTCCCTCCAGGACTTCTCTTTGGTGTATATCCTACGCATTTCTTTCTTTATATGAGGCGATGCTTTGCTATCAAAATCACCCTGCTTTAAAACTTTAATAATCAGAATGATAAATGTAATCCACAAAAATTAGTGCAGGGACTCAGCTTTTTTAAAAAAAATCAGGATTGGAGAGTTATCTTATTCCTCACTAATTACTCATGTTAAGTGAATTCAACTCCACCATCTGCAATTGTTTGCAGAGGAAATCATGTCTTTAAGTATTAATTCTTGTTATTTTCAATTTAACTGACCAGAAACTTAGAGAGATGAAAGCAGCAACTTATTAGATTCATCTTATTGGCCAAGCTTGATTTAGTGAGCAGTAAGTTCATTTTTCCCCTAAGTCAAAGCAGTCGCATCATCTTTTTTGCAATCCTTAATTTTAGCATTAAAATTTCTTTTTCACTCTTGTTACCCATTCTTAAAAAAGCAGAAAACTGGTAACCTTAGCCACCACACAAAGAAGCTCCTCATGAGATAAAACAGCAGTCTTATGATAATTCTTATACAGATCTGCTCCAAATCCACCGTAAGGTAGCCAGTCAGCCGGAGCAAAATTCACAGCTTCTGCACAATTCAAACCTGAAAAGCAAAGCCAAGGTGGTTCAATACATCAGCTAGATATCAACATAAATCTCCAACCAAGTTCATTAAATTGACAAATCCAATGATTTCAAGTTTAAATGGATATTGCATACCAAAGTTGAAACCTCCATGGTAAGACTTGGGAAAAGTGATGACAAAGTTTCCAGGCTCCTGTTTAAAGAGCAAGTGCAAAAGGATTTGTAATGCAAGTTTTCAATAGGAAATCAAACATATAAAGCCACTAAAAGAAAAGGTACTATAAAAAAATTGTTATGAAGGCAGTTTATAGATAATGAAGAGTCAAAAATAAATAAATAATCAGTTTAGCAGTTCGCACATGCAACCTACACCATGATACTTAGTTGTGCTCCAATTCAAGAACTTCACCACCAACAAATGAAAACTCAAGTCAACAAACAAACAGTAATGGTTCTATTTCCATATTGACATAGATAATCAATTGAAAAATATCAATTTGAATGCTCAAGTATATCAACTTAGACAAGCAAAAACTATATTCATGGACATGGAACTCATGTCCTTGAGTATCAAACCTGCAGTACAGTATAGACTGGAACCCGATTATCTTGCAAGACAGATGGGTTCAGCATGGTTACAAGCTGGAAGAGTAAATCCGGTTGTGCATCAAAGAGATCAGGAAGACTACTGCGCATCACCTACGGAAAAGTAGATTATGTTAGCATTCAAGAGACAAATTACCCTACTTACATAGTAGATAGGAATTCATCTGAAAAGGTGAATATGGAAAATCAAAGAATGCACATGAAATTCCTCCACTAGAGAAATAAAACTTTATAGGAAATACTAAAAATGACATAGATATTACAGAAGAAGATAGAAGTTACCCAAGCACATAAAATGTGAAATAACTACCTTCTCAAAAGCATCAGCTTCACTACCCGGAACACTGTACCAACATTTTGGCTCTCCCCTGAGACCACAAGACAAACATTCAACTCTCATATAAGCAGATGAAATCCATTTTAACATATACCTTGCAGGCTTCAGTGGAAAAAATGTCTAACACGATACCATTGAACATTTCACTAATAAGAGTGAAATGTGAAAATGATGCATCTGCAAGGCTTGGGTAAATGTCTAGAATTTAAAAATCATACGAGTAGATTATCTTTAAATAGAGGCTCATATTAATCTCAAACCACCACGCTCTTCAGCATGAGATTATGAGTCCCACATGTCCACCATTTCACCGCCAAAACATCTAGAAATGAATAGGATTCCATGGAAATGACATCTAAGTTTGATGCATGAAACTATGACAAAGGTGGAGAGTTGTAGTATTTGTATTGATCAATCAGGACAAAGGATAGTGCACCCAAGTAAAAAAAAAAAAAAAGATTTCACAAGCCAACCATCTAATTTTGTCAGTCAAATATCAACCGGTGCACCAAATAGATGAATTGGGTGGCAGGAGCATTAGAGCCAGCACCGGTAAGGAAACCTTCATAGGTTAAATGGAATTCCTCACTATTTCCATCTACATTTCATTCTTTTGTCAAAACTCATCAGTTGATTTTATCTAGAAGCGTGATTGGATGACCAGAACATGCAATCTAGAGAACGAGACAAATGCAGTGACAAAGAGAAGGAGAGCAGGCAGAGTGAAGTCTCTGTTATTCCACCAATTCTTCTCTAGTTTATCTATCTTCCATCAAAGGTAAGTACAAACTCTTGGTCAGGCCACCAAAGTTCCCAAATAATAATCTGGCTGTTATAGGCACCAAAAGCCAATCAAGAAACACAAGAATGTTTGCAGTTATAACCTTATGAAGGCTGATTATTCAACCTCTAAGCATTTCAGAAAAGCTATTGCTTCCATAGGCAACCCAATTTGAAAGACAAGGGCTTCATTCCACCAGCTACCCTCCTAATCTTTCCAAAGCCCAAACATGAGCACATAATTAAGAAGTTGAAGGTATGATCTTGGAGAGAAATATTTTTGTTTGTTTGTTCATTTTTATTACATCTACAAATGAAGCATGGATCCCTTTCATCAAATGAACTTTGATGTGATTAGTTGTTTTATATGAATTAGGCATGTATTATGCAGACCTAGGAACACACCGGCATGAAAGGGACACTTGGTGCAAGTAAAAGACACCGAAGAAACATAGATATAATCACAAAAAGGTAAACTCAAAAGTTGATAAGGGAATATTTCAATTGTTGACTGATGCCTAAAACAGGAAAACTCATTGCCACCACTTTTGGTTTACAAATACTGATGCAATGTTAGTATCTCTGTCCAAAACATTTAAAAATCGATACATGACGTATAACTAACAGATAAAAGAGCTAATATTTATCTTTTAGAATTATTTAGTTAATTCCACTCATAGGGGGGTTTTGGTCAAAAAAAAGTTATGTGAGACATCAACTAGCTACAGCCTGAAGTTCACTTGTAGTTTCATTTTATATTCTAAAATTTCAATTAGCAATTTTCATCTTCCTGATTTGCAAAATGTCACTTTCTTTGCAACTCAATGGTAATGGGCTTAATAATGAGCAACTTTTTATGTTACCGTTTCTTATTCCATTGTCAAAGAAAGATATGTATTTTGTCAAATTGAAAAATGAAGAAGAAGAAGAAGACGAAGATGAAAACAACTGCAGAGTAAGTATAAACAAATGTTTCAGACACGTACCAATGTAGATAATTCATTGAGTAAAAACAGTGGTCTTCAAAATGCCAGCAAAAAGATGAGAAAAGCATGCCAACATATAGCCAGGGCACCATAACACCAGTAATGTTATGATGAACAGCTTGGAGCATTGAACCTTTCAACTTGGGCAAATTATTGAGGTTCCATGGACTGCCACAATATTCATCCCATAAGTTAGCCTCAACTGATTCTGGTCTCTGATCATTTACACGTGGGAAGCCACTCCCATAAACAGAAGTATCCAAGTCACTACCATACATAACTTCAACGTCACCAGCTGATCCCTCCACAATTTCCCAGAACTTTTTCTCCATCTGCACTCGAGAAGTAGATCCTGAGCCAAACCATCTCCTCTTGGCCCGATCAGCTAGACGCCTAAAAGCTTCCACTGTGAAGCGCTTACCAGGGACAAAACCAAAAGTATCCTTGTCAGAATTCAAACACTCAAAGCAATACCAATTCCCTGGCGGAACTTGCTTTAATGGCGGTGAGAGACAATAAATATGCCACCCCTTGTTACATCTATCGCACAAAAGCATCACCTCCCCATGCAAACCACTCCTGCATTGCTCGCATATCTGATCATGCTCTTCTTCCTCCTCTACCTTATTACAAACCTTCACTTTCTCACCATCATTGTTCTTCCGCCTCCTTTTTGAACGTGAAAACTCCATCCTATCATCACTCTTCTTACACTTTCGCACTCCCCTTTTACAACCCCTAGCAACCCCCTTATTCAATCGATTATAGTACTCCTCATAATCATACAAATGCTCTTGATACAACTGACACAAAACATGCTTCGCACACTCTGTAATCTTCCTCCCGGACCTAACAAACCTCGAAACCTCACCCCACTTCTTCTCCTTCACGACCTTATCATAGCCACCGAACCTCTTCACTCCATTAAACAATTTACACAAATCCAACTCGTCCCCTTCAAAAATCACCCTCCTTTTCAACTTCTTCCCACAATGTTCCTCCAAGAACCTATTATACTCCAACTCAAAAGTCTTGGAATCACAAGACGCCGGCCTCACTTGCAACTGATGAATAGCCTGAGTCTTCGTAGGAAAACTAAAATTCTCCAAATTCAATGCAAATGGCGGTTTCCAATTATTTGGTGGCACAATTTTACAAATCCCATAAGGCTCCGCTTCCGGTCTAATTTTGTAAATATACTCTAATGGATCCTTAAATTCCTCTTCATTAGGGTAATAAACAGGTGCAGATGGCACATGCAATGACCCGGATGACGAAGAAGCCGATGAAGACGACGAAAATAAACTCAAATTTTGCCCTAAAACTCCTTTTTCTACAGCCCTGGGTTTTCCTTTCCCCATTTGCCACCAATAAATCAATAACGCAATTAACAACAATCAATCTATGATTACACCATCTCTATAAATTCATGAATATATTGCAAAAATTGAAGCCAATAAATCAATGCAAATTGAATTCTAGGGCTTCTTTCGCGCGTACCTTTTTATTTAGAGACTAAAGAAAGACTAGGTTTTTCTCCGAGTGCGCGAGAAAGACAGTGAAGTTCCGTGGGAGATTTTAATTTTGGTTAGGAACGAAGTGGGGTGGTTTATATAGGAAGGGTAGTTTTGACCTGTGAAAAATAATTAAAGAGGGGTTTGAGATTCAGAGGCCTCCAAGTTGATAAATTACGAAGATGGTAATTTTGACCTTGAAAGCATGGGAAAGAGAATGGGTTTGGACTTCGGTACATAGAAAATGAGATTTAATTGTGGGTAAAATTACGGAAATGGTAAAGCGGATTTATTAGGGTTAGTTTTGTTGATTCGATCTCAATAGATTCAGAGATCTCAATACTTCCGTGTTAGGTTATGGTTCAAATAATAAATAAATAAAACGTAAGAAAAAATATTTATGAGAAATTTTTTATTGTATTATTATATTAAATTTAAAAACTTTTGACTCTATACTTTATGTAACCTCAATTTTAAATTAAGATAGCATTTAATATTGTGATAATAGTTATTTTTTAAAATATTTTTTACTTTAAAATATATTAAAATAATATTTTTAAAAATTTTATTTTTAACATCAAAACATTAAAACGATATAAAAACATTAAAAAAATTTAAATGCATGGTCCAACCATGAAAACAAACGGTATCTAAATCATGTGGAAATTGCTTTGACGTGACTTGGTCAACTTAACGGGTTGTGAGAAAAAAAATCAAAGAATGAAAAACATTACAGAAAAACCAACCTAGACACGCTGGTCCCAATATAACCTAGATGATTGGCAAAATCATGGTTTGGCAAAAAAAAAACATTGAAATGAAAACATATTAGATTGCCTTAAGTCAACGCAAGTTACTTCATTAAACCCATCGTAACCTAAGTCATGGACTTCACTACATTCAATAACATTTTTTATTTAATTACATGATAAAAAAATATATAAAAATCAGTTTATAATTAACTAAATATTAAAAGATAAAATTAAAAAAAATCAACAAAAACTCATTATTAAAAAATAAAATTGAAAAAAACTAAAATTAAAACAAGGGAACAAAAAGATCATGCTAAGTGCGTAGGCTTGAACGGACCATGTTTTTTTTTAAAGGGTGGACAACCTATGTTCATCCTTTATAATTTTTGTGAGAAAAAAAAAAAAACAATGCGTCCATATGGTGCCAACTTATAATCCAGCCATTACAGTGGTAGCTAAAAATTTTGGAGGTGTATGATTTTTATTGTTTAAAATATATTTTCGTTTAAAATATATTTTCATTTAAAATACATAATAAATACCATAAAAATCTCTATAAATCACTTATTAATTTCAAAACATCCAAAAATCATCCAAAAAAACTGAAAAACAATTGAATAGGAAAAGTCAAAACGAATTAAATCTATTTTTTCAAACATGTTTATGGAAAAACATTTACCACCATCGAATGGAACTCGTTAACACTAAGAATAACAAGTTTGTCACTGAAAAATGGTCAAACTAAACACCTTTTCTCTTCTCATTATTTTTAAAAGATTTTCTCTCTCCTCTCTCTAACTATATAATTAAAATGTTAAGAAAATAATTTTTTGAATCAAAATTGAAATTACAAAAACTATATGGAATGTTAACAAAGAAAAAGGAAGGTATGAGGATGTAAAAGAACCTTTCCACCAATTTTTAGATTGTTTTTTTCCTTAATTTACACTTTGATCCTTTATATTTGATTTTTTTCCCGAATAAATTTTAACAAACAGGTCATAAAATCAAGCATAGACACTAAAATTAAAAATAAAAATACAAAGATATAAAACAAAGATTTGCTATTATGAATTACTATAATGTTTATTTAGCAAGTTGTTTTAATATATATATATTTTGTAATTTCTAAAATTTGTTCCTATCGTTTCCAAAATGTTGCTAACTAATAGCAAACATCACGTGGATCCAATGCTAAACCCCTTCCTAATTTTTTATTTCTTAACCTCTTCGGTTCTTATTTATGTTTTGTAGGATACCATGCATCATCTATATGAAATATTGAGTGAAGAACAAAATAAATAATAATAATAATAATAATAATAATAATAATAATAGAGATTTTAAGAAGTTGTTACTCTCATTTTTCGTTGTTAAGTATGTTCCTATAACTTTCCTTATCAGCGGTAAGTATCAAACTAATTATCAAAGATATATTAACTATGTCATATTCTCCTAACTTTCTTTAGGAGTTACATTAGGATTTAGCAAAAAAAGTGATATTATCTCTAATTATTTAAACAATAAAAAAAAGAACTCAGTTCTTCAAGATTCTCTTATATTTCTTCTTTTTTTTTTTTCCCGAATGGTCACAAATCTATATATCATCTATTTTCATATATGTACCACAACCAGGGGCGAGCAAAAAAATCAAAAAATTGAAAAAACCAGAAAAAAATAACAAAAAAAACTGAACCGTGAAAAAAAACCAATTAAAATTTTGAAAAAAACCGACCGGTTTTGGTTTTATAAACCTAAAACTGAAAAAACCAAACCGAACTCAAACAAAAAAAAACCAAGTCAAACCAGTTTTTGTGCTTAAAAACCAAACCGAACTCGGTTGGTTTGAACTAATTTTGGTTTTTTTAAAAAAAATTCAATTTGATTATTTTTTTTTATAAAAACCGAAACGAATCGAAAATAATCACCCATATCTAGAACACTTTCTTTTATGAGACTTTGCAACTAGGAGAGGTAGCAATGGTATGTAATCTTACAAAACTATATCACATCGGCGGTGTAAGTTATGGATTTTTTAAGATTAGTGCTATCGTGAGAAGATATTGAAAAAAGATACTGCATATCAACTATGAAATGATTGTAATAATTATTATTCTAATATTCATAAAGAATTTTATCATGTCTTAATTAATATAAAAGTAAAATCAAACTTTTATTATTAGTAGACGTACACTCTAATAATAAAATTTTAAAATCCTCTACTTTTGTTGTGCTTATTCTTGCATTTTATTTTATATAATTATATTAAAAATTATTCTCTCAGAACAATGATAAATAAATAAAAAAAATGAACAATACTCCTGAGACGAGAAAAAGATATCTATCGATGTCCAAACGCAAACAATACCTTGGATCGAAAACAAGTTAATTTGAACATGATTTCTAAATAGAAAATAATATAACATGATTATATTTTGTAGTTTA
>Ga0325403_1001299_pt1 | contig 20475 bp, 14 predicted proteins | sample PopdelMetagenome_19_FD_205665 | JGI IMG/M metagenome (GOLD analysis project Ga0325403, IMG submission 205665) | Populus deltoides microbial communities from Bellville, Georgia, United States - Xylem-PdKOR-R4 | ecosystem: Host-associated > Plants > Phyllosphere > Stem > Wood/Secondary xylem... | reverse complement strand
GAAGTCTGAAGATGGCTGTCTTCTTATCAAATTGCTGGACCATTTGAGAAAAGGATGGCTCAACATACTGAGCCCAACAGCTGCTCTCGTGTCATGTGATGGTTCATACTTTCTTCAAGTAAAAAAAAAAAACTTTAATAAAGAACCCGACAGGATCAGCCTATATTCTTGACTTTTAATGTTTCCAAATCTCCAATTTTATGGTTATGGTATAACGATGAATTAATTTTTAATAAATTAATATTTTTAATTAAATAATATTTTTTAATCTTAATTTAAATTTAAATTTTAAATAATATTTGATTGATTGATAAGCTTTTATTTCCTTGAAAATTTCAAGCTTTGACATCAATAACAATAATAATTAATAAGCATGGCATCCAGGTTTGTGGCAGGGAATTTTCTATCTCTGCACTTTAGGTTTGAGTTTTAGTGTGAATGCTTGTCATTCTCGCGATGCTTTATCTATTTATTAGGCTTGTAGGGTGTTCAGCGAATCTAGTGATTAGTTATGGTGTGCAAAAACTGATCCGGATATCTCGATTATCAAAATAAAATAAAATAAATAAGCATGTTCCCAAAGCTTCATTTTTCTTTTCTGTTCTTTTCCCCTCCAAGAACTTATTAGTGATTGAAGAGTTGAAGATTTCAAGCTTGGACACTGATTAAGAAGATATTGAAGAGATGAGTACTGATTGATTGATGCAATAAAAGTGTAGACAAATTTTGCATGATCAAACCCCGCTTCCCTCATTCTAAAGTATTAAATGAAAAAAAAATAGAAATTCCTTAGGTCCCCAGTAATCCTCCTGCCCATGTTAGCGGATTTCAAGCCAACCCCACAGAAGGAAACAGCTCAACTCAAGGGTTTTGGTGGATCAATGGCTAGCTAGGCAGCAGCCATAACTAACTAGTGTAATCGGCTACCACAATCGAGAGCTGGAAAAACGCTTGGCCCATCAGTTTTGACAGCGATGAAACGATGAGTAGAACAACTGGGTCTTGGCATCTGTATCTCTGCAAGGTCACATGCAAAATGAAAGAGAAACCATGGTGGATTGTGGACACCGTCCTACCAAGTCACTAACCTGTATATGTCTCATGACAAAGAAGGTGTTTCGGTTTACGAATAGCATATACACAGTGAAAATAATAAAATAAAATAAATAAAAAAAGGTTAATTTGATTGATTCCAGATGAAAGAATCCTTTTATTGAATTTCATTACATTTAGCCAGAATTTATATAATAATTAATTAATTAACTGGGGGAGTGACGAAGCTTGAGCATTTGAATGAGGGGACAGAGCAAACCAAAAAAGAACTTTACAGTTTTCCTGTGAATTTGAATATAAAACCATGTACAGAAATAGCATACGGCATAAATTAGTGACAAGGCATTTTTTGAAAATCTTAAAATCAAAATATTTTGACAAAATTAAGAATTTCAAATTGAAAATAATAATTAAATGGAATATAGCGATACATAGCGTATATTATAAAATAATAAATATTAAAATGATGAACATAATAAGGAAATCAACAAGAAAAACAGTTGAAAATAAGTTATATAATTTAAAATGTGTACATGACATTTCTTTATTCCTAACTGATTTTTCACTAGATTATTGGTTGGATTAAATGTTATAAGAAAGAACTAGTTGATATAAAACATACAAGCTTAGATTATCTTTGTTTTTTTTTTAAATATTTTTTGCTTATTTTTATACATTTATTTTCATAGCATTAATGATCTAGACAAAGTGTTATAAAAGACTATTTTGTTATGGATAATTTAATAAAATTATTTTGTGTTATTTATAATTGTTTTATAACTTCTAAGAACACATAAGAGAGAAAAATAAAAAATAAAATAAAATATTGAATAATAAAATATATGAGAATAAGGATAGTTTATTTATTTATTTTATTTTTCCAGACATTTATTTCTGATCAAAGACAGGCTCCCTGAAGACGACGCTGTTTAGCGAAATAAAAGAAGCCGCAAGGCAGGCTGAAATGTGAAAAGCTCATAACAATTTTCTCATCCTTTTTTCTTTCTCAATCCATCAATTTAACCCTTATTAAAAATATTTTCAATTTAACTTTCATGTATTCTAATTTCAATCAATTAAGTCCAGTACAAAACCTCCATCCAATTATTCCGTTATCTTGGATTTACAAAGCTAGAAGAGAGAAAGTGAACTAAGGATTGTCCGGCTAACCTACACGTCACCATATCAACTCAAATTAATTCTTTTTTAAATTAAAATAATATTATTTTATGTTTTTAAACAAGTTAAATATAAATTAAATTTAATAAGTGAATTAAATAATTCACGAGTTAACCTGTCTGATTAATCAGGTTTGGTCGGCTTAAGAACTTTTCTAATTCAAATTGAAAATTGGCCTGGGTCAAGCTTTGGCTTGCTGGTTTCTAGATCAATCCATGCTACCGGGTTTGATAATTATGGATTGATGTTACATATCGGGCCTTGATTGACAGTCTTCATTTATATAGGGACTAAATAGACTAATGAGAGATAATACAGGGCTTAAAACACCGATATAGCCTTCCAAGGTTTCTTCTTCAACGAGTCAGTTATCTCTCTATTAATTTTTTTTTTCTTTTTCAGAAGCAAAACACAGAAAAACCAGAGAGAGAGAATGAGCAGAGGAAGTGGAGCTGGATATGATCGGCATATCACCATATTCTCCCCTGAAGGCCGCCTCTTTCAAGTCGGTACGTACTGTCCTCTATCACTGTAACGGAAATTTCCTGTCTCCCCCTCTCCTTTTCTCGCCATTAATTGAAATTGAAAATGAAATTGCCGGTGCAGAGTATGCGTTCAAGGCAGTGAAGGCAGCTTCCACCACTTCCATTGGAGTTCGTGGCAGCGGTTCTGTATGTGTTGTTACTCAAAAGAAGGTTCCGGTGAGTTAATCACTCTTTTTTCTGTTTCTTCTTTTTAATTCTATCAACTGCCTTGATCTAGGGTTTGTATTTTTTTTAATAATTGTTTTTTGAAATGTGGGAGCAGGACAAGCTTTTGGATCAGACTAGTGTTACTCACCTTTTCCCTATTACCAAGTTCCTTGGATTACTGGCCACCGGCATTACTGGTCTGCTTCTTTGGCTTTTATCCTTTTCTTGTTAGCAAAACTTTTATAGCACAAGGTAATTGATATATCCTGATTTTTTTTTTGTAGCTGATGCAAGGAATTTAGTGCAACAAGCAAGGAATGAAGCGGCGGAGTTTAGGTTTAGATATGGGTATGAAATGCCTGTGGATGCATTAGCCAGATGGTATGTTTGTGATTTTCATCATAATTTACATTAGAACATTCAGATGGATACGTTTGATTATGTTCGAGTTTTTCAATATGTGGGATGAATATTTTTCTGTTTGGGTTATTAATAGCAAGTAGAGGTTTCATCTTAACTGTGTCTACCGTTAATTGTTAAAAAATAAACGAATTTTAACTGCCTGTTCTCGAGTTTTAACTGATGATATCTTGTCTAACCTAGTTTGTTTTTCATCCTTGTAATCTCAAATTTTTCTAAATTATCTATCGATAGTGGCATGGTTTTTTTTTTTTTTTTTTTTGCCTTACCGCTACTATAGCCTTATATAAGCTAATGATGATGTTTACCTTTTGTATATATAGGATAGCAGACAAATCGCAAGTTTATACACAGCATGCATATATGAGACCTCTTGGAGTAGGTAGGGGTTCTTGTTTTTATTTTTGCTGTTGTAGTTGTTAAGATTATTATTACATCTACATGCAGCACCTTCATAACACGTATCTCAGTGTGTGTCGTGGACATTTACACCTGCTAATTGCTGCTGGTGGTCTTATTCTTTTTTATTTTTGAAATCTTTACTGTATCTTTTCTGTGAAGTTGCTATGATTTTGGGTATTGATGAAGAGAACGGGCCTCAGCTTTACAAGTGTGATCCAGCTGGCCACTTTTATGGTCACAAGGTATTTGACAAATTTGTTCTTTTCATCAAAATGCGTTACATTATCGATGCTTTATGCAGAATGTGCTGTTTGTCTATTGTGTAATGAGTGCACCTGTGAATCCTGTGATCATATAACCAACAAAACTTGAATAAGTTGAGGTAAATATTTCTCTGAAGACATGCTCAAGCTATGTCCTCAGAAGAGAATATCTGATAATTTGTGTATGATTTTGAATTTCACATGACAATGGCATTTGCCTTTTTTGGTGATCTCCTGTGTTTTTCTAGTATTTCTAAATCTGGCAACTATTGTTATTTGTTGTTTAGCTAGGCCAGTTAATTTGCATCTAGGGTGTGTTTACTAGATTTGGTAGCTGATGAACAGTGTAGATATTAACATTCAGGAAGCTACCTGGTTCTATGATATGATCACTTAATCATGTATGATGCAACTCTGGAATTATTGATCGCATGTTGGTGGTTTATTTTAAATTTGCATTCTACATAATTCTAAGGGAGCATTTTGCTTGAGGAACTAACTTTATGCTCATGATGCAGGCTACAAGTGCTGGATTGAAAGAACAAGAGGCTATCAATTTCCTGGAAAAGAAAATGAAAAATGACCCTGCTCTCTCCTATGAGGAAACTGTGCAGGTACTTGTGTCTATTTCCTATTACTCGGAAGGGACTGTATTTATTTTGTTAACTTATTACCATGGGCCTTTAATTGTTGCACAAGAGAAATATGCCCTTTGCTTGTCAACTATTAAGTCCTCTTACTTTCCTTCTTCTCATTTTGGAGATACTTCAGTATGCTTAGGATTTTTTGGGCCATAAAATATGCAGTAGCTATTAAGTACTTTTAATTTTGCCTCATAGTGTTAAAGAATCTCAGGGGTATTTATTGGAGTTTCCCATGGTTTTATTTACAGAAATGGATTATTTGATTTCCTGGGCTATGAAAGGATTCTGAGCATGATATAAAATAATTGTGAGGATAGATATGATTGCTATTTTGTCTGATTGTTTGACTAATTGGTGCAAAGCTGCTTTTAGATTATTTCTAATGGGTTTTCTGTTTGTTCCAGACATAACATTCTATATGAGGTCCTGATATAGCATATTGGTTTCACTGTGCAGACTGCTATTTCTGCTCTGCAATCTGTTCTCCAAGAGGATTTCAAGGCTACTGAGATAGAGGTTGGATGTCTCCCTTTTATACATTCTGCAGCTAGTGATACCAGACCACTAATATTAAATGACCGAAAACAAAAGGATACTGGTATTAAATATACTGCGAGGGCAGATATTAAAAAAGAAAAAGAAAGAAACTTCAGTGTAATTTGTCTTCTCTGACACATGTCCTATGATTGAACGCTGGTATTTCCACTTCTGTTAAGGTGGCTTTCCTTCTGTTAAGTTTCCACTAGAATTTGGAATATTTGCAGTGTCTGCTAAACATGCTTACCATTACAGCATGGGCATGAAAATGCTGTTTTAATAGATTTAAATATAGAAGTAAAATGGTTTCTCACGGTCAGTGTTTGATTTTCGGCAGGTGGGAGTTGTGAGAACAGGTGACTGTGTTTTTAGAGTGCTGTCCACTGAGGAAATTGATGAACATTTAACTGCTATCAGTGAACGTGATTGATCTATGGAGCAATCAGAGCCACTTGGGGAAATGTTCTTGCTATAATTTGAAGTTATCGAAACGTTCTTACTTAATCATGGAGTTTGACAGGAAAAGGAAGAGTTGGAAACATTGTTTTGAATTGTATTCCAAGATCCCTCCAATATTTGTTAATTTGCCAAATCATGTTACCATTATTGACATTTCTGCAGTTTTCTGTCTGCTGTCTTCCATGAAATGATAACGGGTCGGTTTTGGGAGAACGTTCTTAGTGATCCTAACTATTTGCATGTGTATGTTTGGGATTTTATGAGCACCTCGACTGCTCGGTGTTTTGGATCTTTGAAAATTCGCCTGTAGTGAACCAATGCCGTTAGATGTTTTCATGCTGGGTCTAGCTGATATCTATGAAGCCAGCATACAATAACTCTCTATTAGTTATTCCGAGTCACCTGGAGTAGTAATTATCAGAACTTATTTCAGGAGTTTACTTGTATCCATGTCCCATGCTTATTCTTCAACGTGAAAGTTCAAGTACTTGTTGGATTCAATATTGACACCTTTCCTTGGACTCCAAAGCTGCTGCTGTCACAGAAGACGACACCACTTTGCTGTCAGGATCATCTACCCTCCTGGTAATCTTTCCATCAGCTACCCCATTTATTATGGTTGCTTTCTTGTACACAGCATTGACTAGGTTTACCAACTTTAAAAGGATGCTACCAAGTGTTTGAATGACAAATTTTAAAAATCATAACTTTGGCAACTTTAAAGTTAAATTGGGTTTGGTTTAATTATTAATTTCCACCTAGTTTAATTTGAAATCTAGTTTAATTCAAGTTTTGGATCAACATGTCATTAAATTAACTTGCCAGACTGGATTTAGGTTAATAACACCAGTAGCTCGAGTCAAAGAAAGGACACAACAGAAACCACTGGTGCCACAATTGCATGCAACTGATTCATTATTTTAGTTATATCTACAAGCTTGACAGAATTGCTTACACCATTGTTAATTTGCCGAGCTTGTCACCAATGAATTATTAACATCAAATGACACCAGGAGTCCCCCCAAACACTTGAGTGGGAATGATAATACCACTTGAGTGGGAATGATAATACTTTGGTCCGTCGATTGAAAAGTCTCAGTCAGTGAAGTGCTCAGAATAACTCTAGGGTGTCAAAGAACCAATTCAACTAAAAAACTTAAGTTATTAGGTAATATTTCAAGATATGATTTATATTATTTTCTAACACATTCCCTTAACACACTCCCTTAAATGAAAGCTATTTGCTTGAAACTTGCACATATCCATATTATCTTGTGTTTAATTTTTATCAAATAAATGAGAATGGTGAAATTCGAACTCGTGACCGCTTAGTTATCAAGGTTTTGATATCATGGTAAAGAACCATTTCAACTTAATAACCTAAGTTGTTAGATAAAATTTCAAGATATAATTTATATTATTCTCTGACATAAAGAACACACTTACTTGATCCATGCTATGCTTTGATGTTCCTCTCCTTGTTTTATCTGCTTAGTATTAATGGTCATTGACCATACTATTTATAGCAGCTATTCTATGCGAAAGGGGGCTAAATGTATGGGGAGATTGTCAGCAACAGAAGAATCCCACTCCGTTCTTTCATCTCTATCCACCCTTCACTTTTCTAAAAATCTTATTAGATTATGGGACTATATGCATCACACTACTAAATTATCAGTTATGACATTATTTTGGAAGGAACTCTTTCTTGAAAAAGGTAAAAAAACAAATTTAAAGTTAATTAGTTGTTCAAAACTCAAAATCTTAACAAGACACCAACCAAACGCAATCTAAAAGTGTCATTTGAAACTGGTTAGCAATACGAAGCTAGCAGACTGTGGCCATTCGCTTAATTTGTGCTAACATGTTTTTCTAACTTGGTTTGTGAAATCAATTTGTCACATCTCTTAATTTGATCCAATGTTTCGCCCTCATGTCACTGTTTCCAGGGAAATCCATTTACACAATGGATGCCTCAACAATCTCCCCATTACAGCCCCATGCCAGCATAAGTAATCCCTTCATGTGAGTACAACAAAGACATCAGCACCACAACCGCAGGCATGCATGAATGTGAGAGAGCAGACTAAATGCAAGCATTTAGGCTTCATTTTGATGATAAATTTGTATATGAACCATAGAGAATGATCTGCAGCGAGAGGTTATGCTCCAAAACATTTCTATAATACCGAGCTAGCTAGTTTCATTTTTAATCTATTTCACAGAAGTCATTGTCATATATATCCCGAAGTTTAGTGCCATGATGAGTGATGCTTATCATCTTTCATTGATTTTGGTCACGAATTCTGCAGCCTAATTACTTCCAATCCTCATCCTCTTGAGTAGGGCAGCTATTCATTCTTCGTTTACCTCAGGTACAAGTTTCCACTTTCCACTGTCTCTTTTTCCTTGTTTCCCCCTCATGTTCATGCTACCATTAGCCAGTAAATTCATCTTTCACCGTGCAGGTAAGTTGATTTAGAAAACCCCAGTTATAGTACTGTTGATCAGGACCAGTATATTTTGAGCTCCCGCTTAGCCTAGCTTCGCGTTCATGTTGAGCTGTCGCCGGCTTGCCTGGTCCGGCGAAGTTAGGGTGGCACAGCCCAGTGCACTGCACCGTTTGGTCGGCTGGCCCTAAGAACATTTTCCTGACACAAACTGATTTCTAGCTAGGGTAATAAAATAATTCTTTCCATGTTTTGATTTGGAGGCTATTTAACTGGTGCATCAGCATGACTTCTCAAAACAAAAAAAGGTTGATGATAACATTCTTGGTCCAAACACCCTTTCTGCACTGCTTCCATCAGGTTAATTGCCTCCATCTCGACAATCGGTCAAACTGCATGATATCTCGAGATAAAAAATAGAAGAGACCTGAAACATCTAGGAAATACAGAAATAGAGAGGAAAAAACTATATCATATACAAAATTCTATAAATTAATATATATATATATATATATATATATATATATATGATTGGTAGATTAAAATAACCCACACACACACCAATTAGAAGAATATATAGAGAGGTCTGACGATTGTGATAAGCAAACAAGTTTCGCCATTGCAGGCTCTCCATTAATGGAAGGTAGTGCAGTGCCTGTCATTTGATGACTCATGTAAGTGCCTGGATGACTTGAATATGCGCCGGCCGTCTTCTATTATATTACATTATCTCTTAGTAGCCAAAACTCTATGCTTATGCCTGACTGCTAATTATTCCGTTTGAAAACACAGTACAATCAATATTTTTTGTTTGGAAAAGTAGTTCAACTTGTATTTTAAAAAAATTAAAATATTTTTATTTTGTTTAAAATTAATATTTTTTAATGTTTTTAAAATTTTGATAGGCTGATATCAAAAATGATTTTTTAAAATAAAAAATATTATCTTAATATATTTTTAAATAAAAAAATATTTTAAACCAATACTTACCATAATCTTAAACAAGAATTAAATTCCCTTCCATCATCCATCCATTTTTATCCTGATCCAAGGTATAATTAATTGGTTTTGACATTTGAGTGACCCAACAAGGGTTTAGTCAATTTTTTATTATTTTTAAATATTTTGAGACTCAAATCTTCTTTTATTAAATAATATTATTTGAGATCATGCACGATCATTAAACCAAATGTTATTACAATATCCAACACTTATGTTCATCTACCTGTGTAATTTACAGGTTTATTTCTTCCATTACCGGTTTAAATTTTTAAGATTGGATATAAATATCTGAATTTGAATAACTCATGAAAAGAAATGTTATTTATCCAAAATATCTCCAAAAACAAATATTAATATTGTTATTATAACTGTAAAATTTAATTCAAAAATCGACTGAGTCACAAGTTGGGAGGGTTGACCCTGTATAATTTTTTTTTAAAAGATCAAAATAATATTATTTTAACAAAAATAATGAAAAAAGTCAACTAATTGAAGGCTAGGTTTTGACTAGATTAAGCCCAGGTTGGCCGAGTCATCTAATCCACTTGAGTTTTTGATCGGATTAGCCAAGTTTTATCTATTTTTTCTTATTTTTATCTAGATGAATTCAAGTCCATTAGTTTACTAGGTTTCCAGTTGAACCACCAAGCTAGATTAGGTTTACAACTATGATTAAATGCAATATAGTTGACTTTTGGCTTTGGATAGTAATCAAGGTGTTAAGTGTTTAAAATTAGTGCTTAATATTTAAATAAGAGAAGCAAGAAGAGCTAGGTATTGGTACGTGGGGGTGATGGCACAACCCATGAGAATTATTATTTGATCGACATGTAGTTGTTAGGTAGGCGCTAGCAATTTATGGCGTGGCTATTGGTGGGGGTGATGGCACCAGTAACATGCAAGTCTTAATGGTAAGAAATATATGTATGTCTTCCTAGCTAGGGTTTCTAGTTTTCAATGTGCGAGCCAATGGCCTCCTTGGCAGGTGCATTCTTTGGATACACAAGATCCCAATCACAAGATTTCACTCACATAATCTTCCATTTTGTCAACACTTTGGAATCAGAGCTACCAGTGCTCCCCTTTTACTGTTACTAGGTCTACGTAGGTATCACTTGGAAATGCAGAAGAGATTGCGATGAAACCCGCGTTCTCTCCTTGTATTGTTATTCGATCTATATAGGTGTCATGTCACTCTCCTTTTACATGTTTTTCCATGCTCAATTAACTCTAGTACTGCATTCATTCATGAAAAATATCAATTTTTAACTCTAAGAAAATTAATCTTCAACAATTTCTTACATTGATTCTTGCGACGTAACCTACATATATTCCGTGACCACTATAAAACTCTAATTATATTATATGCTGCTAGATTATATAATATTAAGCACTGCTTAACTCAATCAAGACACTCATCTTCAATTTCTTCTCCAATCTCTCTTTGCTCCCCTTAGTTGTGAAATGGCATCATGCTCAACTGCTAGAAAGACTGTCTGACGCAAAATTGTTGCGAGGGATCTGCCAACCGACACATGGGTACGTTATGGCATGATTCACTGACGCCTGTGTCTCCACTTTGCTGAGTTTATGGGTTCTGACTCTAATCCCACCTTTGTAGTAATCAAACATAACTAAGCTCTGAACCTGTGATGATCCCATAAAACCCTGGCGGTTGATTCCTCTTCCACTCTAGTGCGGCAGTAGGCGTCAGAATGGCCCTGCCCTTGCCGTATCATTACAGATCTTTCTGCTCTCTGACGCCACCCGCACCTAGATATGCATACACTTGCTACATGAGGTCTCTCTTCGAGGTTTTTCTCCCTCTCTCTATATATAGCAGGGAGATCCACATCCTAATTGGCACTAGCTTCTTTGTTGCTCAAGATTCTCTTGCTGACTCCCTTCCCAACAAATTATTTTGCCTTCCCTCCAGCAAACTTCGACTCAATCTCATTTTCGAGTCGCATTTCACAAAAAAGGTCCTAATCTCCTAGTTTTAGACCCAGTTTCCACCCACATATGGCTTGTGCAATCATAATAACGTTACAACATAGGTGAGCTTGCTATCTAGTTTTTGGAGCAATTTTTAGTGCCCTATCTATATATTGCAGATTTATATTTTGTTTGCTCTCACTCCCAGCCTAGCACAAGACTAGTAGAAGAATCTTCTTGGAAAAATGTGCATATATATATATATATGAACTAATCATAGACTTTTAACCATCCAGGCATAAGTCAGCCCACGGCAATGTGCCACGCTGAACATTCAAATCCTCTTGTGAATGTCTCGGCAAGTAAACTCAGTGGAAGGTTCATCTTACCTTTTACCAGAAAAATAAGATATTACCCTTTCAACATTTCCGCAATTAATCTTTTCTCCTAATTAATCCAATATTTCGTATCTGATTAAGACATTCAAGTTGAAAACCTCAATTATAAAAAGTATTATTCTCTGTTTATGACCTTCAAATTGGAATTTTCAAATTGAACAGTAGTTACCGAGAAAAAGAAAAGAAAAGGAGTACTGTCTCCTTGAAGACTGACAATTTCTTTATAATTTTAAACCATGGTGTGATATCTATGCTTAGATAAAAATATTCCTATCTTAAAGATTCAAAAACATGATTTTGTTACAGTAGATATTCCTTGTTCTTCCTCCAAAACCACATAGTGTAATGCCAACTTTTGCACTCAATAAACAACATTTTGTTATCTAGTTTTGAGGGTCACCTTTACTCTAAGAACATGGCTTTGCTTTCAATCCACATCTTCTCCCTGTGTTTTATACTTAGCCTTTGCTTTCCTCTACGTTACATCAAGGTTCTAAACCCTATAAAATACTAAGTAACAACTTTAAAAATACATACGAGTTTTGGAATTTATAGATATAGTTAGACTTGTAATGTACAGACCGAGGAAAAAAAAAGACTTGGCAAAGGATAAGGAATCAAGTCACGCCGCGAGAGTAGATAAATAAAAATCATACGTTTTCTCATCAAATTAAGCCGTATCAAATCAGGCGTCCAGCATAGAACTTTCCAACTCCTCATCAAAGCCTTTTCTGACCAGCAGTTTCCATGATAATATATATTAACACCTCTTCTTACGTTATTCCTTCCCATCATCTCAATGTCATCATAATCTTTTCTACTTCCATATATATACAAATACCCTCGCGTTTCCTCTCACATCCCTCCTTACCTACCCATAATTTCCTTCATCCTTCCAGTCTGTGCATGTTTTGACTTTAAAGGGCACCTCTTGTTTTACTATTTTTTATTTGTAAGTATGTAAACTAATTAATTAAAATCACTCTAATGTGACAAGTTTTATTTCTCGTTAACATTTGGGGGTGGTCTTTTTTCTTTCACTGATATTTATCTTGTTCTGATTGCAGTAGGAGCAAGAACATGCTATGATTAAAGAAATGGTGCACAGATTACGGGAGATGTTGTTATTTTTGTTCCTAGCGATCTTTTCCAAGGCTACTGGGGTTCAGGCTTATTCGCGCGGCGGCGTGATACAGGAAAGTGCTGCCTATTGCCTGAGCTGGAGGTTGGCTGTGGAGGCTAACAATGTGCGTGCGTGGCGCACGGTCCCTACTCAATGCTTGCGATACGTTGAAACTTACATGCTTGGAGGACAGTATGGCAGGGATCTTGACTTGATTGTGGACCAAATCTTGAGTTATGTGAATGAGATAGCTCCTTCTAGTGATGGCATGGACGCCTGGATCCTAGATGTTGATGACACCTGCATCTCCAATGTCTTCTACTACAGAGGAAAGAGATATGGGTATATGTGTGCATGGTCCTGTCATATGTATGCTCTATTAATTGGTACTGCAAGCTTACTAATCAATGGTGTTTGTTTCCTGTACTGTAGGTGTGATCCATACGATCCAGCTGGTTTCAGGGCATGGGCATTAAAGGGAGGATGTCCAGCAATTCCTGCTGTTCTTGGATTGTTTGGCTACCTAGTTCAAAGTGGTTTTAAAGTATTCCTAGTCACTGGCAGAGACCAAGAAACTCTTGGCCAAGTCACTATTGATAATCTGCATATTCAGGGTTTCATCGGCTACGAGAGAATAATCTTGAGGTAAGTTGGTACAACCAAACATTTCATGGTGGCCAGAGTACCTTTTCACGCCACAAAACTCTACTTGAGGAATCAATCTTCAGTAAGGAAATTGATTAATCATCTGAGTGGGTAATTTTCCTTGGATTTGAAATAACATATAGCATATATTCTCCTTCAAAATGATTACTCAAATAGAAATCACATGGAAGAATACCAGATATATAGTGACAGGCTTTCATGGCACACTCCAATGATTAGGTATTTTGAAAAAATGACCGATCACTGCTTGGTTCCTCTTATTTGTAGTATTGACTTCGTAGTTGATATGTTGAAGTTAATGCCATCCCAACTATGCATATTTTCGGATGCCATTCGAGTCAACATCATCGCCAGAAAGCACTCCTGTTCCATCAGAATCATAGGCTAGGCAAAAGGCACAATCCCTTAGCTCAATCTAGAATCAAGAAGACAAGAACCCTTTACAAGCCTAACCAAATTGACAGGGAAACTAGGCTCACCACCTAATACAAAATTGCGTTTCCAATCTAAGACAAGTTGTGTGGATTGCCAGCTGTGGATGGAATTTTTTGAAATTCCATGTTGGCAGGATTGGATGGGCTAACAGATGTGCATGTCAGCATTATTATTACTGTTTAAATGGCTTATGATATACCCTGGATTTGTAATCTTCTTGTTCTCTCAATCTCCAACAGGACAGCAGAATTCATAGGACAAAGCGCAGTGGCATACAAGTCAGAAATAAGAAGGCAATTAGAAAAGGAAGGGTACAGAATATGGGGGAATGTGGGTGATCAATGGAGTGATCTTCAGGGAGAATGTTTAGGAAACCGGACATTCAAGCTACCAAATCCAATGTATTTTGTTCCCTGAAATCCAGTGTGGAACACTACTTCATCTTTTGTGTCTCGAAATGATCATAAGACAAGAATTGTAACGTTATTATCGTGTTGCCAATGAAATAAATCATAATTCAGTCGAATAAATGGCTGAAGCTTACTACAAATGAACTTATTATTATTACTCTTAGAGCAGTATTTAAACAAGCATTAGCATATCCATGAAATGGCCATACCAAAAAACTTAATCATGGGAGAGTAAATCACATTTTCACATGACTATTTTGATTTTGGAAGTGAATGAGGTTTACCTGTCAAAACCCATTTTTAGCTCTGCTGCTGCCTCCTTGGTGGTCAGAAGATAGAGAGAGCTGGTAGTTGGATGGACGAGTTCTCTGTGGCATTTCATCAAACATGTTAAGGATGCAGGGGAGTAGTAAAACGGATCAATTTAACATCAAAACGGCGACGTTTAAAACATTCAGTTTTTGGCGCAAAGTACAAAGGGTGTTCCCGTTACAGGATTCGCTAAGGATAGAAATCTTTGGATTTATTCAACGAAGTTTCGCAGAAAAAACGGAGGAACCCCTTTTTCCTCTTTTTTTTTCCCCATACAAAATTCTTTATTAATTTTCTGCAGCTGCAGCATTTGGAAAGAAATCCCCAGATATTTGAATTTGAGGACAAGAACAAGAAGGAAAGATGAACGATGCAGATGTGTCAAGGCAGATACAGCAAATGGCCAGATTCATCCGTCAAGAGGCGGAGGAGAAGGCCAACGAGATTTCTGTCTCCGCCGAGGAGGTTTCATTAATTTTGTTTGATTAACACGATGTTGTATTATTACTGTTCATGATCTTACCCTTTTTTTTTTAATGTACGTTGTCAGGAATTTAACATTGAGAAGCTGCAAATCCTGGAAGCTGAAAAGAAAAGGATCAGACAAGAATTCGAACGGAAGACTAAGCAAGTTGATATACGGAGGAAGATGTCAGTTCTATTACGATATCTTATTTTCTTTTTCTACCAGAAATCTTGAGTTTCTGTTGTTCGGATTGTTAATGAAATGTTGTCTGATCTTTGCTATGTAGCGAGTACTCGATGCAGCTGAATGCGTCGCGTATAAAAGTTCTTCAAGCACAGGATGATATTGTGAATTCCATGAAAGAATCTGCTAGCAAGCAACTTCTGCGTGTTTCGAACAACAAGAAGGAATACAAGAAGCTTCTCAAGGATTTGATTGTTCAGGTAATTCGACAAGTCCTCGTATCGATGTCTTACGAGGAATGATATTATTATATGAAACATATTGTCTACTGACTTGATACTTTTGTTCAACGTGATCTGTAGAGTTTAATCCGACTGAAGGAGCCAGCAGTTCTGCTCCGATGCAGAGAGGTTGACCGTAAGATTGTCGAGTCGGTTCTGGAGGATGCAAGCCGCTTATATGCAGAGAAAACCAAAGTACATGCTCCTGATATTACCATTGATACCACTGTATACCTTCCGCCACCTCCGAAATCTTCGGACTCTCACGATCCTTTTTGGTAATAATCTCTGATTTTTCCCGCAAAAGTTTCTCAAGCTGAGAATGTTGTTTTCTTCTTGAACACAAGTCAATGTCATACCTTTTACATTGTTTATGCTTCCTTTGTCAATTGCTCTCAAAGTTCCGGCGGAGTGGTAATGGCCTCAAAAGATGGGAAGATAGTTTTTGAGAACACTTTGGATGCAAGATTGGATGTTGCCTTCGGAAAGAAACTGCCAGAGGTACGTTTTCGCTTACCAACTCAACAAAAGGTCTGTCCTAAACTGCAGAAATCATCCTGTCATGCTTGCATTTCGTAAAATCACGAGCTGCACTGCAGGTAGCTGTATATTCGAAATTTAGTCACCGATGTGGTTAGCATTCGCTCTGCTGTTTGTGACTTCCTTTTACAATTTTTTGTTTTTGTTTTTTTCACTTGGTTTGTTGCTTGTAATATCACTTCTACCAGAAAAGTTTCAGAATGACTGAATTGGAAGTGGAAAGTAGCATTCTGTTTCTAGCTCTGGAAGTGATAAACCTTAGACTAATTTCAACCATTTGTTTGTCTCTGTGCAGATCCGAAAGCAGCTTCTTGGAAAATTAGGAGCATGATGATCGGGATTTGAAATTTGCTGTGACAACAAGGCAGCATGATCTTCTTTGTAGATGTAAAGCATTTCAGCTCCCGGACCTTCTGCTTCCATGATTTAATAAGCTCAGCAAACTTTTCAAGTTTCATTTCCATCGAACTTCTCCCTTTGAGATAGGGCATCACACTGTCATTACTTTTTGATTATTTGGGTTTGCCGAAAGAGTGATTATATGGTAGCATCTCTTATTTATTTCATACGTGGAGATTTCATTCAATAATGTGCTTCATGTGGTTTGAAGGCTTTGCATGCATGCTTCATAATCTGTAATGGAAGTGTTTTGCGACAAAATAACTTCATTGCAGAACCTGTCACCAAACCAATTCATATCATGAAAATACGATCTCAATCCTAGGTGCTCTCTGGTGCATAATATGAGTTCGTGATGTCGAGCTGTGCAAATGAAGTATCAGATGGAATAAAATTTAATACTTTCTCCAAAATCGTGAATTCATATACATCAAGAACCATTGTGATTCCTTGAAAATACAGACTGTAAAATACCCGGAAGCTAGGACATGGAATGCCGGCGACTCCTGCCAGTTTTCCCCTCTGGCCCGCGAGGCTTTCTACCAGATTTTTGGTGCCTCCCTCCTCCTGGGCCGCTAAAAATGCCAATCCTTCCGATTCCCTTCGATAGTGAGGTGAAGAAAGTTTTTCCATTTCCTGACTTGTCAATCATCCCTTGTTTCATGTACATCTGCTCCTTCTCCAACTCACTCAGTCTCACCCGCATTCTTGATATCTCAAGCTTTAGTTCTCGGTTTTCCCTCCGCAAAGAAGCATAATTATCTCGAGGCGACATCGCTGCGCTGGGTATGCCACTGCTGATTCTCTGTGATAGGAACCCGTCTCCTGAGCTTCCAGACAAGGCATTCTTTAAACGTAGCTGCTCAGAGTAGAGAACTTGAACTGTCATCTGCACTGGAAGACGATCATTCTGTGCAGCATGATTGCACGCTTCTTGTGATAGCTTTTGGCAGTCTATCAACTTGCAAAGCTTCTTACATTCATGCTCAGATAGCAATGGATGAGCCTAGATAGAAAAATGAAGAGCACATGTGATTTACAACAGATAAACAGAGAGCAAGTGAAACACCTTCCTCCCCCGACCCCCATGCACGAACAAATGTAAAAGAAAAAAACTTTTGGTTGAGATGCCATTTGAGATATTAAGAAGAAATCAAATATATTTGAAGCTGTCCATAATAAACAAGATTAATGAAATGAGATCATCTTATTGAAATCCTAAAGGAGCCTTAACCAAGATGAATTTCAATGCATTAAGTCCAATTAATCATATGGAACTTTCCTCAAATCCTGTATTAAAAAATCCACAGAGCTGAATACTTGGGATTGAAACTATTCTGAATGCTCAGACAGTAGATGTTGGCATGATTAAGAAGCGCATTAGGTGAGTTTTAATGAAATTCTAAAGCTTTGGATCACGGGAACTGGAAAAAATACCTTCAAATATATGTCAATTGCTCGATAAAGCCCATCATCAATCACTCGAGCATAATCAGGGAGTATCTCAATCATGGCAGTGAATTTCTGCAAACTCAAATATGGATCAGGAGCAGTTTCTGCGAGATATGAATCGATAAGCCTTCCAACTTTCAATAACGAACCATGGCCAGGAGATCCAATGCCTTCAGATTCATACCCACAATCTTCATTTTCTTCTTCTTCAACACGCTGCAGAAAATTTACTAGTATCCGATGGACAGTATCGACATCAAATAATGAATCCCCACTCCGGACAGATGGTATAAGAAGATCATCAAGTGAAACCATTTCCAACCTAAAAGCTATTCGTCTTTCAAGCTCAAGCCTACATGCAATAGCAGCATCCAACATGATGGCCATCCTTAACATCCCGAACAGAAAATTCAATGGAATGGAAGAGCTCTTATCTGTTGGCATTAGACTTACAAGAGTTTCTACAATTATACTCTGATCATTTTCCTCCATGTTAGGACTTGATTTCATCCTCGCTGGATTCCAAATCTGAGATTTTCCAATACCCTTTAATGATATCTGGGCATAATGCATTAAAGAGGCAACAATGCTATCTAGCCGGACTCCTACACTTCCCATGGCACAGATAACTCTTTGGTAATAATCAATCCTTAGCACCGAGAGATCCTCGACCCACCACTCTAGACAGCTACTCTTAAGTTCTGTGGATTCACTATTGCAATCTAAATGGGACAGGCCTGACACCAACTGCTCCTTGCAAGCATTGATGGCAATGGCCTCTATACATCTGTTTGGAATTCCCACTTCCTCTGCTATGGGAGGTAGCAGCTCACATGTAGTAAGGACTTCGACAGACCTTTCAAGACTTTGCACCACAAATTCATTCAGATAAGTCTCCGTGCGGGAAATGAGGTTTTCTTCCCGGTAGTCTTCAGTCATTTCCAGGTATTCAGCAGCGCAGCGCAGATGAGCAACATTTGCAGTTGTGATCTCAAAGTTCATGCCATAACAGAATTTCATGGCAAGTTCAAATGTATGAGGCCCGCCGGGTAAGTTGCAGAGCTCCAATTTCGAAAAATTTGAGTCCTTTGCATCTGCAACCATTTTCCGTATCTTTCCACTTCGAGACACAAGGGGAAACTGCAGCAAACAAGAACCCCAAACTCATCACACAGAGCAGAAATTGAAATCATTCCATTATAGAGCACGAATTTCCAAAGCAAAAACCTTACCTTATGCAGTAGAAAAGACTCCCCATCCACAACAATTGTAATGTCTCCAGCAACATCTGAAAAGATACTGTATGGAAGAACAGACATCTATTACGATGCTGAAGATCAAGGAAACTGATCAAGAATTCAAATCATGGGCACTGCTAGCCCCTAAAGAAGGTCCAGGAGCACAAAATAATTTGAGATTAGGGATTCTTTTCCTTTTCCTTAGTCCTTTTTCGAAATGGCTTATAAGTTTTAGAACTACAGATCAGCTAAAAATGCAAAAGATGATCAAACCATTCTCTCCAAAAACAATCTACATACTATTGCACTCATGCGCAATTAGGACTGTACTGATCAAATAAAACAAGGACACTGGGAATCTTTGGTTAATTAAGTATAAAAAACTGATTAAGTTATTAATTTCTTCTTTTAAAAAAAAATCCATGGTTTAGAATAATTAATACCTACTCTAGCTAGTTAAAAACAAAGATTAACACTAATAAAAATACACAAACAAGACAACTTGCAGATCTACATATCCAAGCCTAAGCATAAACACACACACACAGAGGACAAAAAAACACAGATCTTTATATTATAATCCCAAAATCTTACCACCTAGAAAATGAAAATCTTCTAACGGTAAACAAAACCCTCAAGAAGAAAACTAAATAATAAAACATTTTGCGACAGCCCACCAAACCTTATATGCACATAAAAATGTTGAGATGGAGGGAAACAAAAAGATGGGTTTATTACCGAGTAGTGAAGGAGTTGCAGAAGTTAGGAGTAGTAGGTGATCTCTTAGAAGAAGAAAGAAGGTTCTCAGACACCATTTTTTTTTCCTTTCAGACAAAACAATAATCTTAAAGCAGTCTTTGAGCCGAGAGGCAGATGATGATGATGATGATGGAGGGAATTTGAATAACAGCTTGTAGTTTACGTAAATAGCCTTGTCATCACTGCTTATTTACCAAGAAAAGTTGCTTCTGTGCCAGGCCTGCTAAAAGATTTCGAGTTACTGTTATGGTCAGAGTTGAGCTCAGAATCTGTCAGAGATGATGAGGTTGCGCGGGCGACAAAGATTTCGATATCTGAGCACTGGACTTTACAGGATAGGACACTAGCTAGGTAACATGCTGCCGCTCCTCCTCCCCCTCCTCCTCCCCTATTACGTTGTTTAATTTATGTACGGTTTGGAACATTCAATGCTATGATGATGTAGTCAATGCAATGAGTGTTTTGTAGTTTCTGCTTAGATTTTACTTGGAATTAAGTTTATTTATGATGAATTTTAAAAGCATAAAAAAAAATTAATTTAATTTATTTTTTCAGTTTAAGGTACTTTAGAGAATTCACTTCAAAGCCATTGCCAACATGCAAATTAAAATTAAAATTAAAAGATTGTAGCTTGAGTTAATTTTTCTTATAATCATATTAAAATTATATATTTTTTAATTTTAATATGTTTTAGAAATTGTATTATCAAACATGTAAATTAATATGTTTTTTAATAATTAAATTAAATCATTTACTTGTTATATATATATATATATA
>Ga0325403_1001295_pt1 | contig 20499 bp, 10 predicted proteins | sample PopdelMetagenome_19_FD_205665 | JGI IMG/M metagenome (GOLD analysis project Ga0325403, IMG submission 205665) | Populus deltoides microbial communities from Bellville, Georgia, United States - Xylem-PdKOR-R4 | ecosystem: Host-associated > Plants > Phyllosphere > Stem > Wood/Secondary xylem... | reverse complement strand
AAAAAAACCCCCACAATTCTGGAGGTGGCAGGTGTTCTTCAAGTTTTACAAGACAGTAGCAGAAGAAATGGACAGTAGCTGGGACTCCAATGCTTATGGGCCATGGCCTAGCATCATCAGCACAAAGCTCAGGATGGAGCACTAGCAAGCCCGCCTCATGAGTCACTCTTTCCTTTAATCAATCTTGAACCCCACCAAAAATTACCATTAAATTGTTTTATATTAAGCTTTTAATAAGGAAAATAATTTGTACGGGTAAACTCGGGACTTAGCTGATTTAGAATTAAAACTAAACTAGATTTAAAAAAAATTAAAAAAAAAATCTGGGTGATCCAATAAAACACTTAGATTAACCTGGTTAAAAATTTAATTACAATTTATTAATTATTTATTTTTTAAAAAAATTTTATAAAAAATTTTAAAATTTGATTATGTTAAAATTTATGATGTGGGTCTTGGCAGGCCAGGTAAAAACTATAAATAAATCAATGAAAAATCTTTCTAAAACGTGATTCAGTGGCCACTCGATCCAAAAATTCCACTTTACCTGTGAACTTCCGCTCGGTTGATGGGCACTCATGGAAGCTCATCTTGCATACAATTTTAGGGTTCCAAGCCCGTCCTTCATCCTGCGCCTCCTTTCTATTACTTAGATTATAATGATTATAATCCGAACTTGCCTAGCTAAAGTAAGCTATTAAATATACAAATCATATCCTCCACCAATCTATGTAAGTTATATGAGGTTCCTCTTGAGTTTAAAAATCAGTATTTTATCAACATTTAACTCCAATAAAAGTAATTTTTTTTACCTCTTTCAACTCCTGCAAACTGCTTGATAAAATTTATCTTTAGATGATCTTGTTTAATTACTTGAATTTATGCTGCCATAATCGAGAAGATTTGCTGATCTGCCTCCTATATCATGTGATAAAATAAATAAATAATGTAGCAAAATCTATAGGGATCTTAAAATGAAATAAATATAATTCTCCTGTCTCTCTATATTCCCGAAAAAACAAAGCCTAAAATGTCTGTGGCTGTCATCAGAGTTCCTTGTTCATTACAAACGACATTCGGGCTCATCGTCAAATGTAAGAAAATGCCAAACACAAGATTCTCCTCTAAATCCCTCCAATCCAAAACAGAGATTTCCACTTCAGACACAGTCCCAGGTCAGAGAGAACCAAAACCTTAAACTCCCCAAATGTCCTTATTTCAGTGCTTCTTATTAAGGTTGAATCTTTTTTGGTTTTTAAGGATATACCCTTTTGATACTTTGTTCATGAATATCAGGTCCCAATGAAGTTTCTGTGCCAGAAGTTCGTGTTTTTGTGAGGAAAAGGAAAGTGAAAACCACTGTTGAGGCTGCTGAAAAGGAGGTTAAAGTAGAGCCCAGGAAGCAGAAAGTGAGAGTCTTTTTCGTGTCTTTTTTTTTTATAATGTTATTGTTTTTATAGGATTAATAACTTCATTTAATCTTTGTGGTGTAGTTATCTGCTTTACCTGACATTGAAGAATTTGCATACAAGAAAGGAAATGGTCCTGCCCTGATAAGTAAGTGATACCTTCTTTAGCAAAGGTTGTAAAGGCATGGAATTTAAGTAGGAGATGATAAAAAGAGAAAGTGGGTAACTTTGATTGAGAAATTTGCTTGGGGTGTGGCGGGTTAGTTTTCATTTGCTTGTTTTTTGAGTAAAGTTAAAGACTTTCCTTTTTTTTTAATGTGCTTTCCTTACCTCTGTTTGAGGTCGAGGATGTTTAGAGTGTAGAATGTTATGTCGCGTGAAGTTGAGGTGAAAATTTTCTGTTTTTAAAGTACTTCATATCCATTGTTGGCCTGAGGTGCTTTACTTGAAAGTGCACGGTCTGTTGGTAGTTCAAAATTGTTAAGCTTGTGACATGGATTTTAAATGTTATACTATCATTTGGTTTGTTGTTCATAACATAAAGAGTACTGATTTCTCTTAGAAATGGTTCTACAGGGAAGTTAAAATCTACTGAAAATGCGATTCCTGTGGACAGTGAAGCTGCTTCTACTATTAGGCCAGCAGGTATGCAGAACTGAAAGGTGTCAAATTGATTTTGGATTTGGCAGGTGAAGGGTAGGAGAGTCTTGTAAAGATATTTGTGTTTTCCATATATATGTGGATGGAAAAACATTTTCTTGTGGGGGCATTATTGGTTGAAAGAAACTAATGAGTGATCCAGATTCTCATAACTTAAACCCATGGAAAATCTCTCTCATAAAAGCATTTATAAAGCGCATAGAATCAAATATCTGAGAGGTGGTGAATAGGGATTCAGGGTTAAGGGTGGCAGTTACTTTCATGCAAATACTATTTGTTGGATGAAGCATGCAGTTGAAGGTATACTCTGTTAACATACAATTGAAGCAATATTTTGATATCAGATATAATTATGGTAACTAGAAAAAAAAGGACAACTGGTATATTGCTTCAATCATTTGAATGAGCCATTGTCCATGTTAATCACAACATTCCATATTTGTCGCTGTTGTCTCGGCTAGTTTTATCAGTATCATATATTCAAGTGGGTTATTAGTTGACATTGTCAATTGACTTAGAATTTTGTAGATTGTGTAACTGGATCTGATATTTAGAGGAGGCAGGATTTTGATGGGGATATATTAAATAATGAACACTTGTAGATATTGTTTCTGTTTTCTTTTGTTGCTTGTTGATAATGATATGTTTTATTTGATATAGGTGAACCACCTCTCAACTGGGACAAAGTCCTTGAAGGGATTCACAAAATGAGGTCTTCTGAAGATGCACCAGTAGACACCATGGGATGTGAGAAAGCTGGCATTTCTCTTCCTCCTGGGGTATTTTTCATTTCCATTATGCATATTACTCTAACAAAAGCATATTTATGAGTATTACCTATGTTTTCTGTAATTCAAACTTTAGCAAAATGGTCCCCTACTTTCTCTCTTAGTTTTTATTAATAATTTCCTGCGTCTGATTCTATGTGATTGTATTAGTTTATGGCTTTGTTTTTTTTTTTTTTGTAACTTTATGTAGCTGTCGCACTGATAAACTTTGTTAGATGTCCCATTTTGTTGCATATTGTGACCTTAGGTCTCAAAGTGTCTGCATGGTAGCTATGCAGACCACCCATGAGGTGGCTCAGAAGTTTGTCAAGACTTGCTAAAATCGTAAACTTACATCTCTAGATACTTGATTGTGTTTAATGGGTGCCTCCATCTGCAGAGTTTGTAGATCTTAGGTCTCAAAGTGTCTGCCTGGTAGCTATGCAGACCACCCATGAGGTGGCTCAGAAGCTCTTCAAGACTTGCTAATATTGTAAACTTACATCTCTAGATATGTGAGCGTGTTTAATGAGTGCCTCCATCTGCAGAGTTTGTAGCTGTTCTTTTTTGAAGGAGGTGCTTTATTCGTAATAGATTATACCTATTGTTCAGTCTTCGGGAGACCTTTCAGCTTACTGCAATGGAGCCTGTTCCTGTATTTTGGATTTTCTGTTTCTTATAAAAAACTATTACCCTGTTTAGGCTTCAGTTTTAACAGATTATTGTTTGGCATGAAGCTTTTAAGAATGATCATTTGGTCATTTTAAAAGAAGGGTCACCACTGTCAACTATTCTTAGCTTTGAAAATGTTGTGCTAATACAAGAAACTAGAACCAATTCTGACTCATTATCTGTGGAGAATTATCTCTGTGCATTTGGATTGGCAATCAATTTCTTGTATTTGACTGATAAATGAGTTTTTGTGGATTTTCTGTGACAGCATTTTCAGTGATCTCTATCTTCTGACTTGTTTTTCTGAAAGTTTGGAACTTTAACAAAATAGTTGCTGTCAATTTCATTTCTGATTATCTTTCAAAGCCCTGTACTTGTAGTTTTGCTTTTTGGTGGGTTCTAAATTCTTAGAATTTGGTAGTATATCGATATTTTAACTCCTCTCTTTTGTTTAGGAAAGAAGATTTGCGGTCTTGGCATCAGCACTTCTCTCAAGCCAAACAAAGGATCATGTTACTCATGGCAAGTTCATACCAATAAATAATAAGTTTATCATCATTAAAAAATGTTTTATTTTGATTCTTGTTTGTTCAAGAGAATGTCTTATTCTCCAAATTGCATTTGTGTGCTTCTTCAATTATGATATTATTCTAAGAGCTTGGGAATATTCAGTTACCTGAAAACTTGCATGTGGCATGTCATGCTATTTGCTGTTTCACAGATAGGTTGTTTTGAGTGCAGGAGCAATTCAGCGTCTTCAGCAAAACAATCTGCTTACTGCTGATGCCATTGACAAAGCTGATGAAACAGTAATCAAGGGCTTGATTTACCCGGTATGTGTTCTCATGACAACACGAACAGATGAGGGGAAGCTATCTTGTTTTACTGAGACATTCAGCATCTAAATAAATGGGTTATTTACTATTATTACTATTACTATTACTATTATTATGATTTATGGCATTGGTTAATTATGTTTTTTCTTCAGGTTGGCTTTTATACAAGAAAAGCTAGTAATTTGAAGAAAATTGCAAAAATTTGTCTCTTGAAGTATGACGGCGATATACCTAGTTCTTTGGAGGACTTACTGTCCCTTCCAGGGATTGGACCAAAGATGGCTCATTTGGTATGGCCTTAATTAAATAATTTTTATAATAAGGATGCTGGCTTAGTTTGTTAAAGTTTTTTGTGTGTGGGGCTTTAGGTAATGAATATTGCTTGGAACAATGTTCAAGGGATTTGTGTAGATACTCATGTGCACCGCATTTGCAACCGCCTTGGATGGGTGGCACGGCCAGGCACAAAACAGGTACTTTCCCATGCATTTCCTGATGATGGTTTTGTGTGATTTTACTCATGATTTCCTTTTCTTTTCTGGGTCTAACTTGTTATGAAGTTCCGATGATTCAAGGAAATGCATCGAGCATTAAATGATGATTGTAAAAGTTCCAAATTTAGTATAATTTCAAGGAGGATCTAGCAAAGGCCTACATAGATTGTGACCTTCTAATGTGTGAACACATAAAGCTATTTCATTTATCATATTTATGCTTCCTCTACTGTTTATGATGAATACAAATCAGATAAATGAAACTTACCATCGTAAATTGTCTCCCTTTGTCTCTTTATATATTTGCACTAAGTTTTTATGCTTCTTTCTGTGTTTATATTCATTTTTATCAGTTCTTTTTCCCCCCTTACTGCTAGAAAACTTCAACTCCTGAGGAAACAAGAGAGGCTTTGCAACTATGGCTTCCAAAGGACGAATGGGTTCCAATAAACCCTCTTTTGGTACGTGTAGCTCATTCATGTACACTCAAACATGCATCACACAGGTTCACAAAAATAATTGGCTGAAGTGAAAGCAGATATATAGTGCTCTTATGTGTATGCAATCAAAATGTGCATGTCTAGTATTCTCAACTGTACATATGCAAGTCGGTGCATGTCAAATTATTGAAGCATTTTGAAAAACTTGTAATCTTGGAATGTCCTTGTTTATTTATGCTGTCTTCTGGAGTTATGCAACAAAAGATTATGGTAGGCTTATCTGAGCCTCCTAGTGTACTATTTTTTGAATCAGTGGCCTAGTATCAAGTGCCCCAGGACATGTTACGTCTTTGACTGGTGCAAAAAGAGCTGCACAATTCCTCTCTTTCAATGTTATGCAGTTACTGTCTAGCCGTAACATAAACTCGTAGGCATTTTAGGGATATTAACCGAATGCAATTTATTGCTCATGGAATCGAACAGGTGGGATTTGGGCAGACAATTTGTACTCCACTTAGACCTAGATGCGGAATGTGCTGCATAAGTGAGTTCTGTCCATCTGCATTCAAGGAGACCTCAAGTCCGGCATCCAAGCAGAAAAGGTCCGGTGGGAGCAAAAAGCTCTAAAACACTAGTTGGTTTTGATTTTTGGCCTCCCGTTCTTACTTTGTATTTGCATTGCAATAGCCGAGGAAGTATAGTTTTAAGTTATTCCGTTTTGTGGCATTCTGCTGTGTATCAAATGTTGGTGCTTCATAGGCAGCATAGGCAAAAGATGGTGCCCCTATTTTATTGGCAAGGCGATAGAAGCAATGCAGTTTTGGGAGGGGAATGAGTGCTATCTTAAACAAACTTGTATATGTAACGATTGAATCAAATCCATAACTATTTTGCTTTACGTTAACCATACATTCAACAGAAAGCATTTCATTAATGGTACAGAATTTTTGGGCAAATTGTGTTTTCTTGTTCTCTGAAAATTTAGTTTGGTCCAGTGGAGACCCAACAGGCCTTGGTCTATCCAATCAAGTAGCCAATCTCAATCCCTAATCCCTTCCCCTACCCTTTTCATGGTTTTAAATTATGCTGTTTTACTAGAAATCTCTAGTTTCCAACATCTCTTGGCTTGAATTCAAGTAGATTTACTAAATGTTCAAGTTCTTAACCTAGGGACTCTTGGGGACCTTGTGCTCTGAAACTGATTATTAGTGCTAATGGTCATGTATTGTAGTTGAGGATTCATTTCGTCATTACTTCAATGAGTATTTCCAAGAATGCAGGCATGAAAAATCAAATCAATGCATCTTTTCATTCTCAGGCATGCCCTTCTGTATTTTCTGGTACGAGCAGCATTGAGTTTTGACCCCCAAGATTACCAAGGCAGATTCACTATAACCCTCCGTCACATGCCATTACCAGAAATTGCTAGCAATGGTAAAGGCATTCTGTACATCATATGGAAGCAAACTAAATACCTGCAATTTTACTTTATATTGCATCTCCGCTACATCTCTACCATGAGTAGAAATTTTGTACTACCAGTTTCAGGCACTACAATACTACAAATGCCAAGCACCATTGTATTATAAAAGTATAACGGCATTGAATTTATGGTCTAGTAATGCAACACACCACACAAAAAAACACAAGGTGTAGTCATTTACAAATATGGTGGATGTTTGAGTGAATTAGCTAGCCTTGAAAGAAGTTTAACTAGAATGCCAAGCCAAAATCAAATTTGATTGGGGTTTTCCGTACTCTTCAATCAATCACGTCACCAGAACGCCATTTTCAAAACCATGCCCTCGGTCCTTGCTACCATCTTGTCCTCATTAACCATCTCTTATAAACTAACAAGAATAGAAAGCCACAGATGGGTGCTTCACCTATACAGAGACTGTCGAAGGCAACTTGCTCTTGCGCCATGTCCAGTAGTTAACTCTCATTGGGTCCACATGCCGCAAGATAGAACAAATTGTTTTTGCTAAGTCAGAATCTGCTGGGTCGGAGTTTGAAGGTCTCAGAGAATCTACAGCATCTCTAAACTCTTGGTTAGCTTGGAAACCATGGGAGAGAAGATCCAAAAGTGTGCTCAGAGCAAAGACATGGTTGGCTTCAGCACTCAAAACCTTCAAACATACAGAAGAAACCTGAGGATCGCTGATCCAAGACTTGGGGTCATTTTTGTAGAGGCCGCGAAGATATCTCCATGGGCTCTCATTCCCAGGGTTGCCTAAAATGGTCTCAATAGTGTACTTTACTTCTGACTCTCTTGTGGCTTCTAGGCCTCCCAGGAGGGGAGATCTAGTTACCACAAAATATCTCTGTCATGGAACAAACAGATAAAAATAAATTGTTGTGCCAAAAGGGAAGAACCATATATGCAAAATGGAAGCACAAAAAAGGTAACATGAATGTGATACCAAAAAGTTTCTGACAAGTTAGTTGAATGTTAAATCACTCTGGAAACATGAAAAACCTTGTAAATCAGCACCTTCTTCCCTTCTTTTATTATTAGTCTATAAGCATGATGTCAGTATAACGGGCCTGATATATAATTAAGATACACACAGAACACTTCATCTTTGTTATGATATGGTTAGGATAAAAACAGCGTGTGCAACAAACTTGTACTTACTTGATTCCAAGCAGAATTATTGAAAACATCTTTTTCAAGCAGCTGATGACAGTAGTCGAGTTCATTTTCCCACCCTCCTAAGGCCTGCAATACCCACTGCACCAGGAGAGGAAAAAACCAAGAATTTACTTAAAACCATTATAAATGATGTGTACAAGAATGACAAACACTGAAAAATATCATACCAATGAGAGCTCTATGACACATATCTAATATAAGATGGGGTGATTGGAGAACAACAAACCTGCCTATGAGACCAGGCATGATAATTTTTGGCATCAAGAGAAAGCATCCTCCTTGTAAACTCAAGTTCCTTAGATGCGGCATCAGTTCCCAATTTCTCAGCAATCCACCGCCTATGATGCCTGCAAAAAATCCATTAGTACAATTAACATTATGGAATTTACAAGATCATTTAATAATTAAAAACGAGAAAATTCTTGACATTGACCGATCAGGTAGCCTACGGGGGTTTCTACAGACGTCCTTCAAAGAACCTAATGTACTAATCCACCAACCCCGTCTATAAAACGAGTTTGGAATCAAATTGAGTAGCTTTCCTAAAGAAATTGCACCGCAGATGAGAACTTAAAAAAAAAAAAAAGAAAGAAGAAAGAAGAAGCTGCTAACATTAAAAATTACAGCTGATCTCAAAGAATTAATTAAAATACTCTTTCGAACTATAAACCGCACCACTCAAGGTGGCAAGCACCGTCATCTTTAAAGGTAACTTAATCAACTGATCTGTGAATAGAATCATCTCAAATTCAAATGAAGATATATTTGCTCACCATATCTGATAATTTTTGGGGTTACTCTCTGAAATCCCCGACATAAAATTCAGTTCTTCATTCAAGTCTATGCCCAATGCATCAAGTATCAATCTTCTGAAATGCCACACCTTCAAAACAAACAATAGAAATAGTTTAGCAAGTCTCTCACTACATTGACAATTGGTGAAGAACCCCAACCTAGACGTTCAAAAAACAAAAACAGTTGCAAATCAAGACACAATCCATTACAAAACTCACAATATTTTGCAAAAACAAAACAAACCCACAATCCTAAGCACCATAAAAAACCAAGACAATCCACACAAATCCAAAAAAGACACGAACTTTAAGCACAAAGCAAACAACCCAGAGGGCCAAAAAAAAAACCCACCAAAGCACAAACAATCAACACATAAGTAAACAAAAACAAATAGTGGGCACTTACAGTGTAATTTCCAGGATTCAAGAGGATAGCTTGATGAGTGAGTTGAAGTGCACGAGGAGAAAACTCATTAGCTTTGTAAACAGCACGGAAATAGCCCATGGTTTCAATGAAATCTGGCTTGTAAGCGATGGGGACAAGTGGGTTTGGTCCATCATCTTGTGGGATTGGTGTCACGTCTGCCCACTCTGGATCCTGGCTGAGCCGCAATTTGTGCTCCTCTGCATCCATGTCTTTGACAGTACTGTCTTCGCTCGACTTGGCGACGAAGCTCAAAGAGAAAGTAAAGAACTTAGCTCTATTGGGGCACACATGTATATATTGGCAGTTATTTTTTAAATAATTTTTATTTAAAAAAATATTAAAATAATATATATTTTTATTTTTTTTTAAATTTATTTTTAACATAAATTCAGAAACATTAAAAAATTTAATTTTTAATAAACAATATTTTAACCACCATATCAAAATAGCAATTAGTGCAAAATTAGCAATTAGTTTCTAATGCAGATGTGCTATGGGAATGTGTGGTTAAAGAAAATAATTTTATAGGTTTCGTGAAAGATTCAATTATTAAAAGTAAAAGGATTAAGCTTCTAAATCGAGTATGGTAAAGTCAATCTAGCCAAATCAGCTACGTTTGTCGGGGTTATTGTCAAAATTAGTTCAACTTGAAATCTGACTAGAATTAAGCTTTAAATTATAGATTTTTAAGGTTAATCAATGGGGTCGGACCGGGTTCATCCCGGAAACGGGTTAATTAGAGTCACTTTTATGTAGAGTGGATGACCAGATCAAATTGATACAGCAGAGGGGCAAATGGTGATTTTAAACCCTTCTATTTCTCAAAGATCTCATAGCAGAAAAGGATGACAAGTCGTCTATCGCCACTATCACCATAAGAACCTGAGATTTATCTGAAAAAAGAAAAACCCAAAAGCAAAAATGACAGTAGCAGCAGGGATCGGGTATGCTTTGTTAGCATTAGGACCTTCTCTTTCTCTATTTATCTCCGTTATCTCCAAGAAGCCCTTTTTAATCCTCACTGTTCTCTCCAGGTATCAAAATTACACTTATCCATCTCTTTTTTAGCTTAAATTCCCTATCGTTTGCGTGTTTCAGATTGATATAAATTATGGGATGTTTGGATTCATTTTGGGTAATCAGAGGTTTAAGTGTAAGTTTTGAACTTTTGAAGAAACGGGTTTTGCTTGAAATTGGTTTTAATGTGTATTTTATTTTGAGTGGTTTTTCTCGTAGGTTTTTCGAGATTTTGAATTCTAAGTGAAAATATTGCCTTTAACAGAAATGGGTAATGCTTAGTTTATTGTGTTATCTACATTGTATCTTGGAGAATGTCCTCTTTAAGTGACAATGTTGATTAATTGCTTGTTTTTCTTGTTTGGTTGTGAATTGTAATGTATTTTTAGTGATGGGATTTTTGGCTATTGATGTTTGTAGTACCCTGCTATGGCTTATGAGTCTGATTGTGCTAGCTGGAGTATGGAGGGCTTTTCTTCCTCTGAAATCAACTACATGGTGGCCTTTTGCAATTCTTATACTCACGTCAGTTAGTTTTCAAGAAGGGCTTCGGATTCTTTTTTGGAAAGTTTACAAGTAAGTTTGGTGCTTTCTTCTGGTTTTGAGATAGTCGTGCTTGTTATTTCTTTGCCAAAACCTTCTGCTTCATAATTATGATGGATTATTGTTCATTTTCCATTTAATGTTGTTGATGATGTGTCTATGAAATGTGATAAGTTCGGATTGTGAAATTACTTGACTTTGCAATTGAAGTTCACAAGCTGGCAGCTTTCTGGAGAAAATTTGTGGACTTTCTTATGTAAAGCATAAAAATCAATGTGAGAACAAGACAGAATAAACAATTGACCAGAGATCTATTGTGAATGTTTCGCCTACTTAAGATATATTGCAGATGATTCACATACTCTGAGGTTAGTGTTTGCAAAGCTAGGAAATCATTTCTAAATTGCTAAATCTTTGAGCTGTTGGTAACCTTCATGTGGAATCTATCCCAGTTATTTCCCACTCCCTTGCACTTGCATTCTTGCATTCATTTGGATAAAACTAAAACTGCATCTTTTTCTCTCTCCGCCTTTCATTAATGTGCAAAATAATATGTAATAAAGAATAGTAATTTTTTAAATCCACTTCAGATACTGATGTCTATGAAGTTTGCAGTTTTTCCTTTGTGCAGCTGATGATTGAGAATCGATGAAGTCTTAGTTGGTTTTTGGTAACATTGTTTGTGACGGACTTTATGTAGGCGATTAGAAGATATATTGGATGCTTTTGCTGACAGACTTGCAAAACCACGCCTATTTCTGACAGACAAGATGCTAATTGCTCTGGGTATGCTTTGCAGACATCATTGAATCCTAGTAGTATTGCCAGAATTGCTACAGTCCATAATTAAAACTTCAAATTGGCACTGTGATTGTCATTCTATGTTATCATTGTTATTTAAAGCCAAAACTTGCTTTACTGTCACAGCATTGCTGTTTGTGTCTCGGGGACGGATTCCCAGGGGATTTTGTTGGAGAGCACCAACTAAAAGCTGATATTTCATGCTGCAATGTCCTAGCACAACCTTTTTGCTTTATTGACTGATCTCCTAGAATACAATTGGTTTTGTAATTATGATCAGTGCTAAACTTGTGATTGCATTGGATTTTAGAAGACCCCAACTTAGTAGTGAATTTTAATCTACATGGACTTGTGAAACCATATGATTAGGTCAACAAGGAATGAAAAAAAGCATAGGAATCTTCCAATATTGCAATGAAATGTGAAATAAAGGTGTGGCGCAGATTGCAGACCTGCCACCCATAACTTTTATTTTTTGACTGGATATATTGTGAATGGTTATCATCTGGCTATTTCTGATGGTCCCCTAGCATGTTTTCTTGCTAATGCGATATGCAATCTGATATAACTTTAAATGAAATTGTGCAGCTGGTGGTTTAGGTCATGGTGTAGCCCATGCTGTGTTCTTTTGTCTTAGCCTGCTAACACCAGCATTTGGCCCCGCAACATTCTTTGTTGACAAGTGTTCACAGTTACCCTTTTTTCTTGTTTCTGGTTAGTATATTTTTTTACTTTCTTTAGATGGAATGGAGTTAGTTAATTCATATTTTCATTGCAATCTTTGTGCTTCATTCTTTATTTTTTGCAACCTAGTAGATCATGATCCTCAAGGGATTGTTGACATGGACTTTTCTGTAAGTTCATTGTGAATTCTTGGTAGCTGACATTAATTTTGTCTTACTAATTGCAGCAATCATTGCTCTTGCATTTGTTACCATTCACACTTGCTCAATGGTCATTGCATTCAATGGGTATGCCGAAGGGAATAAAGTGGATCAATATTTTGTCCCTGCAGTTCACCTTGTTGCAGGAATGGTGGTAATCGTCCTCTCTTTTACATATCTAAAATCATTGTCTGTGTTCTATGAGTTAAATACATGACATGGTCTCAAAGTAGCAGTACTTTAACATCTATGCTGGAATATTATATGGATGTGGCCATCCAGGTGATGGGCTTGAAACTGGATCCATAAATTTACCTCCTGATATTACTAATTTTGTACATGTCGATTAACTTCATAGGTCCGGAGGCAAGTATGATGACATGGGCTTATTAATATATAAAACCTTTAATCTGTGTACAAATAGCTATCTTGCACCTAAATTTGACCTGCACATTTTCCTGCAAACTGAACAACTCTTAATGACTTCTTTATCATTTCCTTCTTAGACACTGGTGAATTTTGCTTCTGGGGGTTGTGTGGTTGGCATTCCTCTCCTCTATTTTATGGCAATCTTAACGTTGTTGCATTGTGGGAAAATGGTGTGGAGAAGATTATCAGAAACCAGACAGTAATATATAGGAGGCGATTTTTGTTAAGGTCCACCCTTTTTACCTTAACAATGTGTGACTCTCCTGTGAAAGCTTACAAGCAGGAGCATCAAGGGCAAGTATATTCTGTGGAAATAAATGTTTTGTACGATACAGGCATATTGCAAAATGGAGGATTACTTTTTCACCAACATCTGTCTCCCCCCCCCCCCCCCTCTTTTGGTCTGTGCTTCGTGTCTTTGACCATGGATGTGCCTGCTAACTCCATGCGAAGGTTTGGAGTACTGGGCGATGGTATGATCCTATTTGCAAGGCACGTTGTATTATGCTGCATAGAACAACCACTGCTAATCTTTGACTTGGCTACTCTCACTATAAATGCAAGAAGAAATTTTATAATGTAAATGTGTTGCATTGTTGCCGATTGAGATTCATCGTCTTGAATAGCGTTAACCGTTCTTTGAGACGGTCTTCTACATACCATATACATTGCCGGATGACAACTTTTTGCATCCTTTCTTACTACTGAATGTCTTTCTTATATCTTGAACAATCTTGGATTCCCAATCATCAAGCTATTGTGAGTCTGTTAGAGAGTTTATTTTCAATGCTGTATGTGGATCAAGGATTATTGATACTTTTCCAGAATCAGCTGCGATTTAAAGCTCCAGAAATGGTGCTCATGAATAATTTTCCATGATTAAACAAATTGCACGAGGCATCCAAGTTGGCTATTGCGTTGAGACATGCCATCCTCAGGGAGTCTATGGCGGTCGGGCAATTTCTCAAAACTTTCAACTATCACGTATCTTCTCCCATCATGGCATTGTCGACCACACCATCCTTCAGGACAAATAACCAAAAATTGGGCTGGCGTGCCGCCAGTGTACACGAAGTTTGACACGGTGCTTGGAAAACCCAAATTTGTGTCTAGAAATTCTATCATGGTCTTTCGTACAAGAAGACTGATTCAAACAGTAAACGATGAGGTTTGATAGGAAGATTATGGGCTCCAACCTCCAGGAATAATACTTGGAGTCACGGTCAAATAAGAAACTTGTTATAGCCATGGATCTGGCAAGAAAAGCTTTAGGGTGTCTTTGCCTTCGGCGCAGAACCACTGTTTTATGAGAATTTAATTTTTATTGTTTTTATATGATGATATTAAAAATAAATTTTTAAAAATATAAAATATTATTACAATGTATTTTTAAATAAAAAATATTTTAAATCATAACTGCAACTATACTCTCAAATATCGTGAGTACGAGTGAATCCAACAGGGAATAAAATGCAAATTTAAGTATGGCCTCACCACTTGGGGTGTTTTTTAGGCCTAATTGCGGTTATGGTAGTGGTGATGGTTTATAATATTTTTTTTCCTGAAAATACATCAAAATAATTTTCTTTTATTTTTTAAAAATTATTTTTAATATCAGCATATCAAAAAAATCTGAAACATAAAAAAAATTTTCATTTTAAACAAAAAAATCAAAAATTTTAAAAACATGATTTACATATTATTAAATTTATCTTATCAAAATATTTGTTATAGTACAAAAAAATATCACCACAAGAGCTTCAGTATTTCTTTAAAATCTCGTATTCCTTTAAAATCTCATTCTTGCATGTTTTTAACTTTTTTTTAAATATCGCTAGTTACAATCAAATCTTCACAACTTTTAGTGCTATTTTACAAATTCTTTGCTCGCCAAATTTTATTAGCTAATTTTATATATATATATATAAAAAAAAATCCACCACTTACAGATGAACTGCACATTGGAGCTCATCTCTTGGAACTCGCACCTTTGGATACATGGAATTACATTTAACACTGACAATACATTTAAACTGAAAGCCAAAGTTATGGTTGCATTTCCATAACATGGAACTGGTTGAAAGCCAATAATATTATACAAAAATGAATGGAATTATATAACATCCTTGGAATATTCTTTTTATACAAGCTAGACGTGAAGAATCTAAGCAAAAAGGATAAACAAGGAGGAAGCGGAAAGGGGATTACAAAAGGAATAAGCAGGAGGATGCACACTTGCAAAACTTTATAACACTGATTCCATTATTATGAATCCAGAAAAAGAAAAAAAATGATGATATCTGTGATCTGTGATATACAAATTCAATATCAAAACAAATAAAATCTTAATTTGTGATGAGTTAGCAGGTACTTTGGTTGAGTTTTGAACTTTAGTTCACTTGAAAAAGAACTTCCAAACATCTCTGTCAGTCATCTCCTTAACTAAATGGGCTCCAAAAATGCCTTCCTCGTCTACCAGACTTCTTAGCTGCCGTGCTCCATTATTGAAACCAACATAGTTTCTCTTTGTTGCCAAGTATAATACTCCATATGGAGGCCTCAAACACTGGTCATGCAAAACAAGAGTTAAGAATGGATCTATAATAAAAATAAACACCAACACCACTAGCAACTCAAGTTTTTGAGTTCTAATTTTACAAAATGGGACTTAATACTTGAACATCTTTCCACATGGAACGTGCATAAAAAATCACTTTAAACAGATATCTACAAGGGTACCATCTGTGTGGTTGGTCAAATTTGTTAAGCAGCGTTTGTGAATGGAACTAACAAGTCTAGTTGCCCATGTTCAATACAAATGAGCATCAAATTCACAAGTTAATTCAGCGAGATTATATTTACTTACAAGAACAGGACATAAGATAATATTGTTGGTATAGCAAAAGCTCAACAACACAGAAAACTTGATTTTCCAATCCTGCATTCATGTGAGATGGTAAACTTAATAGCTAATCTGTTTATTGTTTCATTGTCAAGGTTGTCACTGGCAGGTCAACTAAAAACAGACTAGCATAGTTTCATTCAACTACTTCCATTTCATTTCATAGGTTCATGATCCTTCCACAAATTTTCCTAAATGTGGATGAAGTCATGTTTCAAGTTCCGCAGGCTTATTACCAAATAAAAATGTTTTCCTCTGTTTATCTTATTTTTTTGTTACCAATTTACCATAAATATACCATACATGTTCTGTCAACCTAGTCATGGAACAAAATAATATGAAATTTGAATTTCATAAACAAAGCAAAGAATCAAGCAACATGAAACCAATAAAAACTAACCTTTTTAATGAGAGCATACAGCTTCTTCAAAGAAGATATGGAGTATGGGATGTCTGTCATCAGAATAACATCATACCCCCCTTCTCCATGATCTGTCTCACTAGCCCTCTCCCATGCTTGGCTTCCTGAAAGCTTCCTTGATCGTCGTCTTGAGGAAGTTTCCTGACCAATGATGCTACCATCTAGGCTACTACATCCATCCATGAAATCCTCCTCAGAAAAGCTTAGGCTCATCCCTGTGGTCACTTCAAATGTATCATTCCTCACAACAGATAAGACTGTGGGGAGTTCCTCCCATTCCCCAGCATAGAAGTGCACTGACGGTGCCAATGTTTGTCTTGATGGAGTCAGGGGACTCTCCGGCTGTCGGCTCTGCCTGTCCCGAGCTTGCTCAAGGTTAGCAAGAACATTTGGTATGGTTGTGCACCTTATAGTTTCTGCATTCAGATCTTGGAAGTGCACTGTAGAAGCACCCTGTAAAATTTCTTAATTAGCTTCAACTGGTAGAATATAGATAGATCCTCAAAAGCCCATGCTATTACACCTATCTTGAGACAGAGAAGATTTATGCATGTTCCATTTAATTCACTACTAACAAGGATATGAATGATATTTGAAATCAGATAATCCTGACCTACTCATAATGAAAAATCATGTCAATGATTCCAAGTTTTTGTAGTGAGTGATGTATATTTCAGAATGGTCTTTGAGTACAAAAGGCAAAATCTGAACCAATATAGATATCTACGTAATATTAAATCAGTATTGAAGGGTACATTTCATAAGAAAATGGCATTTACCTTCAGGCAAGAAAAAATCCCTGGAATACCATAGCTACAACCAAGCTGTAACAATCACCAAGTGGAGAAATCAACTGTCAGATCATCTTGTTAATTACTTCAAATGAAAAGGAGAGTCATCATAGTAGAAAACAGAAAGGAAGCCATCACAACCAAAACTTTCAGGGAAGGGGACTATCAAGGTTTCTTGTGGCAGATTTTGTTTTAGACTATAAAATGAAAAAAGGAAGATTTCAAATCATGAACTCAAAGCATGAATTATAAGTAGCATACATTTTTCGAACTTAATTACCTCAAGCACCCTCTTGCCTCTAAAGCTCAGTTGTCCATCTCGAATTTCATGCTTGAGAACATTAACAAGATCAATAGAGCTGTCCCAAGATTTCAGATACCCTGCAAAACCACATTGGTTTCTGGCTTTAAATTCTAATCAATCAATTCATATATCTAGCAGCAGATAAATTGAACTAAGCATTTTCACTTTTCAATGCAAGCGGGAAGTGTATGTACTGACCATCAGTTTTTGAGGATATCGTCTCAGAACCAACAAACCCAATAATATCAGCAACACTAACTCTACCCTGAAAGAGGTTGAAAAAAAAATTCAATCAAAGCTCGCAACTCGGACCACTAAGCAAGCAACTCGGACCACCAAGCAAATAATCATTACATAGAAGAAGTAGGTTTTGAAACATTCGAATATAACTTCCGGAACTGACACAGAAATTTCCTGACAATAACTACACAAGGCCGTTTCCTTGAAAGAACCAGATTCCCATTTATTTTTTAAGACCTTAGGCATAAAAGACAGCCAATTTTTACATTACCATCAAACAAGGATTTTGCATACCTTGAACACATTAAGGCCTTGGAATTCTACATTCTCTCCAGCATACTTGTAAGGATGAACCATCTACACAAAAAAAAAACAAGGTATTCAATTTTGAGGTCAACTTTCGCTCCCCCTCCTCCATCACCAATTTCAAAATTTCCAGTCATAAACTTCATTTTTCACCAAAGATTCAAGCCAAACATAGATGATACATAACAATTAAGAGACGAACAAAACATACCTTTGAAGGGAGAATTTCCACAGCTGGTGTAGGAAAAACCACATCTCTCTCTAAAACAGTTGACACACTATTGCTTCCTCTATCTTGAGGTAGCAAACCAGGTAAACACTGTGCAAACAAAGATGGGGTACGCATCTTTCCTGTATAATTCCTTAAAAAATAATCCTCCAAGACACAACACAATCTGCAAAAAGATCAAAACTTTGTCATCACCAACAACAAAAGACCTTAACAAAACCAGATCATAAATCATCAAATTCACCAAAAAAACAACAAGAAACCCAAATCAAGATTTAAAAATGACCCAAAAAAGCTAACAAGGTAAAGACAAAAACTTTACCTTGTAAGAGCAAAAATGGAAGTGATTTTTTTAGCTATTCTCTATGGAAAAACTTGTTTTAAAAGATGCCCATTATATTTTAAGGTGTGAGAGCTTAAAGATCAATAAAACACTGAAATTTCAAGAAATCAAAGTCAAAAAGAGGAGGTTTGACATAACCTACCGCAACCCAATAGGGAGCACCAGGAACCTTCTGATTCAGCAGGAACTGCAACATTTTAGTTAATTACGATAAAGTACTCGAGTTTTTCCATAATAATTGAATTTGCCACTATGGTTTTTTTTATATAAAAAAACTAGTGTTAATTATTAACGTGAATATTCGAGTCAGCTTGCGTGTATCTAAACTAACCTTACAGATCCTGAAATTAACAACTATGTAAGTTTTCAGTGACCTTGAAGTTTATAAAACTCGAATTAGTAACTTTTAGAAAATAAATACAAGGTCTGATCAGTTTAGTTATATCTTTCAAGGTTCAAATAGTATTAATTTTAACAAGTATTAAGTTAAAATTACGTGGAAAAAAAATACATCACATCTCCATTAATGTTATTTTAAGTTTAATTTTAATTTATACAAAATCAAAGTTTAAATTCTAATTACATGTGAGATTTCATGTAAAAAAAAGTTATTTGATTACACAAATTATTTTTTTAATGTGATTTGATAAAAATAAAAAATTACTACAATACTAGACTATATCTATATTGAAAAAATACAAAAATAATTTTATTATCATCAATTATTGTTTAATTAATTTTTACCTTTTTAGATAGGGGTAAAACTTATCCATTTTCGCGTGTCAATCTCTAGGATCATTTGATCTAAAACTTACTTTTTTACTTTATATAGATTTTTTTAATTAAAATAATATTGTTTTAAGTTTTTTTAATAAAATATACTCAAAGTTTATTTTTTAAAAAAAATATAACCTAACCATCCATCCATAAAATAATCCAAGCTTTAAATTAATTTTATAAGAAACACCTAATACATGGTGAATAGTTGAATTAGTTAAATTATATTTTTTTCAATTATCGGATATTTGATTGCATAAAAAAAATGAAATAAAATTACAATGATATGACTGTGTATGTGAAGAATGGATTTTGAATCTGAACAACATAAATGGACATAAAATTACAATAATATGGCTATTTTTTACACACTTTTTATTTATTTATAGCCACTGAATTATATTTTTCTTCACTTGTAAATCTGATGGATTTTATCTTACAAAAATATCTTTCTAAATCTTTTGAAAGTTTAAAATTTAGATTATTTTTCAAGTGTTTTTTACTTGAAAATATATTAAAATAATATTTTTTATTTATCATATCTACACATCTAAAAATTTAAAAAAACACTAAAAAAATTTATTTTAAAAAAACAATTTAACGGCACAAACACCACCTAAAACATGAAGAGTAATCCCACAGTATTATCCAAAGTATAAGATACTAAAGAGAGGAGAAAAAAAAAATATTTATTATAAATGCACGGATGTAAATATAAATATAAATAACCTCGTGAGCTTAGAATCCTCTAACGTTAAAGTCCCCAAAAAAAATATTTGATTCATATTATAATTTTGGTGGCAATTTGGTAATATTAGAAAAGAATAAGGGAGGTTGATGGAATTGTGGGTTTTGGGGGAAGTCCTCGTGAAAAGTAGTTGTCTAATCATGCCACCGTGTAGAACGGAGTCTCCGTCGACCTGGACCACACATGTGACACGTGTGGTGGTGGTTGTATGTGATAGGTAAGGAAAAAAAATCAAAAAAATAATTAAATTAAAAAATAAAAAAATTAACTGAAAAAACTAAATGGTAAAAAAAATCAATTAAACTGATTAGAATTTTTAAAAAATTAGTTTAGTTTTAGTTTTATAAGTTTAAAATTGAAAAAAACCAAACAAAAAAAATTAAAAAAACTAAATCAAATCAATTTTTATTCTAAAATAACCAAACTAAAACTAATTAGTTTAAACCAATTCAGTTTCATTTTTAAAAAAAAAAAAATTAATTTAGTTATTTTTTTAATAACAACTAAATTAAACTAAAAATAATCACTTCTTATCGTGTGGTTAATAGTATAAATTTAAGCACGTGTTTAGCTGCTACAATAGTAAAGTTTATATTTAAGGTGATTAGA